>SL_3KL_010_SEDDRAFT_10002331_pt1 | contig 17394 bp, 9 predicted proteins | sample SodLakKL_010_SED_2_FD_10381 | JGI IMG/M metagenome (IMG submission 10381) | reverse complement strand
ATGAACAGGACTTTATTCAAGAATCTTACTACACAGAATTTTACGGTGAACTGCCAATGAAATTCAGCAAGAGAGCCGGGCAGGTTATGGGCTTGGTCACTGTAAAGGTCGGGGATGAAGAACGGGAATATGTCTTCAATGACTGTGGTTACGAGTTGCTCGATGATTTGCTGCAGTTAAAATAAATTTCGAATGTTATGCAGTTAAGGAAAATAATTAAATTATTACCCGCGAAAACATTATCTAAAAAATATTCATACTAAAGAATGTTGTATTATTTTATTATAAACCGTTGAGCAAATTTGCATATACTTTTTTAATAAGAGCAGGAAAGTTTGTGTGCCTAACAATTGTATCATTTTAAGATAATTATGATTAATTAAAAAGGATTTAAGCGTAAAATGTTGAACTAATAGAATATTGTATTTTATTTCAAATAAGAAGTGAGGCTTTTTATCCCAAATATGGCACGGGCGCTTTTTTTAGTTTACAACAAACCTCTTCAAATATTTGTTCAGCATCTTTTTGATGGAAATAGCTCCATCAGAATTGATGATTTATCAGAGGAACAACTGCCTATTTATAACTTGCCCCTCAATAGAAATTATATAGTTAAAGGTGGTCCAGGCACAGGAAAAACTGTAATGGCTTATTTTAGAGCAAATAGGATAGCTGAAGGAGCTGTAGATGTAAAAACATATCATAGTTGGTTATGGGATATAATAATTGAATTAGGGGAAGACCCTCTTAATTACCAAATTAGAGATTTTGTATATAATTGGAATCAAGTTACTCAACTGTTTGAGGAAAAAGGATCTCCGAAATTATTTGATAATTACCAACTTTTTATAGACGAAGCTCAAGATTTCCCTAAAGAATTAGCTGCAATATTGAGCAAATATTTCAAAAAAGTTACTATATTTATTGATGAGCATCAATCAATAGAAAGAACTACTAAAGTCCATGAAATAAGGCATATATTTAATATAGAATCAAACCCTCTTTACCTTTCAAAAAATTACAGAAACACACCAGAAATATATCAAGTAGCAAGGTTATTTTTTACTGGTGACTATCATCTTAAGTTATTGCCTGAAGAGTGCTATATAAAAAGTTTGGAGGAAAAACCACGTGTCCTCTACGATCATTCATTTCAAGACACCATTGATTTTTTAGCTAATTATGCTCACAGTTTTCCTCAAAAAATGATTGGTGTTGTTCTGCCTAAACCAGAAATTCTTGATAAGTATTATAGCGCATTAAGGGCAAGCAGGTTAGAATTTAACTTGCAAAAATATAAACAATCTGGGCGAGATAGAAGTTACAATAAATTTAATTTTAGGGATTCGGGTTTAAAATTGCTGACTATTAATACAGTTAAAGGCTTAGAGTTTGACACTGTTTTTATTTGTGAAGTGGATAATGATGAATATAAGAATATAACCAATGAAAAAAAAGGTAAATTATTATTTAATAGACTTTATGTGACTTGTTCTAGAGCTAAGACAGAGTTGTTTTTTACTTGTAAAAATTATGAGGAAAAAACTTTTATTCTAGATACACTCAATAATAATAGTAAGCTTCTTGAGTATGCCAATGATAAGGTTAGAAAGGTTAGCGATGAATTAGATTTAGATGATGTGCCATTTTAGATGATGAGGAGCCGGCTTAAAATGACAGATAAAAAAAGTAATAATGGGAATGTTAACATATTTGATTCTAACAATATAATTTATCAAACAACGTTTATTAATGACAATAATAATATTTTACAAAAAGAAAGTGAAGAAACATCTAAAAAGTACCAATACATAGCCTATTTTGACAATTACACTGCATATCACTTTATGGCTCAATATTCAATAATGCCTAGTTCGGCAGCGGAAAGTCCACATATACGAAAGACATTTAGTACCCAGGCCGATAATGTGATTTTTGTTTCTAAAACGCCCATCTTGGACAATATTATCATTAAAAGTGATGACAGTTACCAGGTAGCTTTCGAAATTAACCTTGAAAAATTGCCTAAACATGAAAAAATATATGCAGTAAAAGATGAGACCATAGAGGAGATAAGTATTAAATATTATAAAGAGCCCCAAAACTATGACTTGATTGCGATAAATAATATAATACCATTTGAAGCGATTGAATTTATCTTTTTAAAAAGTGAAGAAGATAGGGATCATTTTATCAATGGTCGTTTAGCAAATATTATTTTTCAACACTTTGAAATTCAAGTTAAGCCGGAAATATTTGACGGTGAGGAATTAAATCTTCCTGAAGTTGTTTTGAATAAGATATCAGAGATTAAAACAAACTCTAAATACATAAGAAATGTTAATCATATGCGGGCAGCGTTGCTATCTAGCTTAATGAGTACGAGCTTTCCATTAACTAATAGCATAGTAACTGCACAGGATGATAAGATGTTAAAAATATTAGCTAATAATACTTCAAAAAATAATGAGAAGCAAATTATGGAAGAATTTAAATATAAAGTAAACAAGAAATTGGTTGGTGAAGGATATAAACCCATACAAGATATAGTTGGTGATGATAACACACCACTATCTGAATGCTTGTGGATCAATAAGCAAATAAATGAAATAGCTAAAGGAGAATTTATTAAACCAGAATTTGCAATTGGTCTTGGTGAAAACTATGAAAATACAGTAGATCTGATAGATATTTATGCTTTCCGCGTTCTTTGTTGGTTATTGATTAATATTAAAGACTTTAAGCCACTTACATTTATTGATCAATTTAAAGAAGAATTTAATACAAACATCAAAGATCTAAACATCTCTGAAAACAGCAATTTAAACTATATAGTTGAAACATATAATTTGCACTTTGATAAATTGAAAGCAAACCTTAAGGGTACAGGGCAGCCGGCTTCTAAAACAAAACAACAGAACTATTCAACTCTTATTGCCCTAAATCATTTTGGTATGAGCTATAAACCAAGTGATCACTTTAGTAGTTTATATAAATATTTAGAATCAAAAAATCAAATCAATCAATACCACAAGAGACTGGTTTGGTTTTTGTATGGATTATGCCATGGCATGCACAAGGTAAATAATGATTTTAAAATTGACCTAAATAATTTGGCCTTAATTGATAATTTATTCTTCTATCAAAAAGACAATATTACAATACATAAGTCTCTCCATAATGAATTTATTGTTGAGAATGATGGGCTGCATGCAATTTTTACTATAAGTATGGAGCATGGCGATCTAAGCGATTTAATAAATGAATTAAAAGAGAATAATAAATCCATGCTTGAAAAGATACTGCTGGGGCTAGAAAAATTCCCAGAATATTATTTATTATATCGGACAATATGTGAAAATACAATTGAATATTCATACAAAGAATTTATAGACAAAAAGAGCAAAGTTTCCATTACTTTAAGTAAGAAAAAACCAGACTATGAGGTAAAAATATATTGGGAAGTATTTAACACAGAAAACTTCATTACTCAGATAAATAATACAGACAAAAAAACATTGAGCCGTAAGCTGACCTCGCATATATATGGTGACAGTTATGGCTATTGATTATAATCAACTCGAAAGTGCAATAAATGAAAGCAGCCATAGCGAAGTACTGAATAAATATGCAATTGAAATACTAAACGAACATCAAGATCATCACTGGATTGGTATCTATAATGCTTGCTGTTATCTGTTTCATTTCAATTCTGAAACTGGGGAATATGACAAAATAATAATCGAAGGTTTTGAGAATGCCTTTGCGGCGGGTTTAAATATTAAAAGTAACCCGTCATATTTTTTAAATGCTACAAAAACGTTGGCTAGACTATATTTTAAATATAGCAGTTTTAGAAAAGCCAGTTCTTCTTTGTTAATGCTTACTGAGAATACGGATCCTACTGATTTGCCTGATTGGGTTTATAATTATTCGGCTAAAGTTGATATCCATACAGAAATAGATTATTATCTGCTTGAACCGCATAAACTACTCAAGAAAATTCCACTTGTAGGTCAGAATGATAGACAGAGAATTTCTATTTACAAAGAATTCCTGCTAGCTGCATATAACCATTTTAAAAAAAATGGTAACGCATCAACTTCAACATTTATCGAAAAGGCTATGCCGTATATTGTGGATAATCTTGAGCTGTTTGATGATGAATGGCAAGCACTAAAAGGGTTAATAGTTAAAGCTGTGCCAGAGGATTTAATGCAAGTTGATGTAAGCGAACTGCTAATTGCTAACGTCAACTTGCAAGAAGATAATGAAGAGCTAAGGCAATTGGTTGTAGAGCTTGAGAATGAATTGACGAAGCTTAGAGATGAAAATGAAAAACTCAGCTTGGTGCAAAAAAAACAAACAGAAGATTATAAGCAGATGGTGGATTCAATAAGGAAAAGTGCTGACACCCAAGATATGGCAAAAGTTTATCAGCCAAAGCTATTGGTGTTAGGCGCTTCTGATGTACAAGATTACCATATATATAAAACTGCTGAAACCAATTTTAACATTTCCCGTGAAAATATAGATATTAATAATGACTATAAGAAAAATAAAAGATATAACATTAAAACACTGCAGTATAATTCAAAATACGATGGTATAATGATTGGTCCAATTGCTCATAAAGTTTGCGGTATGGGTGATAACTCCTCTGTAATTCAAGCATTGAGTAGGGAAGGCTTCCCACCTATAGTAGAGGTTAGGGCTAAAAGTGGCAAACTAAAGATCACTAAAACAAGTATTAAAGAAGCTATGAAAAGTTTGCTAATAAAAGTATATTCAAATATTCCTTCGGGATAGATTCTTAGGATTAATGAATCATACGTTCAAGTCTAGCGTCCAGTCTTTTGATTGCAAACTAGATATATTTTAGTTATCTAAATTTAAAGGGTTATATTTTAGGCGGGTAATACTCATGCATACAAATAAAAGGCTAATTATGGCTATTGAACCATTGCCTCCAGGTGATTGGCTTCCTGCTATAAAGAAGATACTTGATTTAAATGGATACAATTCCTCAAACTTAAAATCCAAGCTATTAGTTTGGAAGAGTGTAAATTCTTGTAGTAACGGCATAATATATGCTGATGGGGCTTTTATAAATCGGCTTTGGCTAGGCAAAAAGCGGTGGGCCCTATCTTTCATTAACAAACGAATTTACTTTCACGAAGATCGTATATCAATAGATGATAGACCTGAATACTTGATAGTCAAAGGTAACAAGCCAAAAGTGCCCCCTCCAAAGAAACAATTAGAAGAATTATGGAATATTTTGAACCAAATTAAGATAGGCATGAAAAAATATAGATTATCACCGGTTGAAGTTAAGGAAATTGATTACGAAAAATCCGTGAATCGATTAGTTTATATAGGTGATATTGCAAGAGAAATACCTTCATCTGGTTATAATTCCCTTTACAAAGATTTGGGCTTTGACTATGTACCAATTGGGATGAAAATAATTATCTGCCCAATAGGGGAAGCATCTATGAAAATCTCAACTAGTTTTATAGAAAACATAAAGAGGTGCATGAAGGATAGAAATACATTTTGCAGTATTGAGATAATGCCTTTCGATAGCTTAAAAAGAAACATTGAAGCGTTGAAAAATAGAAAAGATACGACTTACAAGGGCAAGTGTATTTTGTTTATATTGCCATCGAAAAAAGTGTCTCCTGATAGAGAAATTTTAAAAATATTTGATGATCTAGAAATGCTTAATATACCCTTTCGCCGAGCTTACGGGGATGATCCATTAAATTTTTCTGTACCCAACCAATTGCCATCTATTATTACAGCTGCAGGTGGTAGGCCTCACCGTTCGCCGCTTTATATCAATGGTCACCCTATATGGACTATAGGTATTGATATGGGTCATTCGCCCCATAAAAATTTTACTAAGCTCGTTACAACACTTGTAGATCCAGATGGTACTCTAAAACGGGCTTGGGTCGTCAGGCAAGATTTAGATGAGTCTATTCGAAGTGATAAGCTATCAGGAATGCTTAAAATGTGTGCTAAGGAACTTTTTGATTATGAGAAAAACCCTTGTGTTGTCATTTTAAGAGATGGGCGTTTTTTTGATAAAGATGATATCTTTTCCTCAAAAGAAACCCTTGGTGAAAACATAAGCATACTAGAATACCGTAAAAACCTTAATCCACAGATTTTCAAATTGATTGACAATGTTCCATCTAATATTGATAATATTAATGCAGTTGTAGTTCCTAATACGAATACAATATTTATTTCAACCGTAGAATCTTATAATAAAAACACACTGACTAAAATTGCTAAAGTAACATGGGAGAAAAGCTGGAATGGTTTAGAATTGACACCACCTCAAATAGGAGGGTTACTGTTGCAGTCTGCAACTGCACCTGGACTTGGGTTGCAACCCAGATTACTTCCTGCGTGTATATATTGGGCAGATGGTATTGCTTCAACTAGTGAAACCGATCTGCGCTTTAGAGGCCAACCGATATATAAGCTTTGATTTATATTTTTAAATTGTATTCAATTTATTAGATCTTTGTTTAATTTAACTCCATGCCCCGGCATTATAAAAAGTATATGGGCAAAGATTCATTAATACATCCCAGTGTTATCTTCTAAGCTTTTAGAAAAACAACTCGAAATGAAAAGTTATTGACTCACATGTTTTAGTTGCCTATCCCGATCCGATCCAATAACCTAATTTGGCCGCACATGACCAGAACTTTCGACTATAGCTGTTCAGCTAATAAGCGATGATTACAATTTTGAGTAATATATGTTTGACACTGGCCAGAAAGAGATGTTGCTATATGGGAAGATTTAAAGACCAAGCTTTTATTGATATTGGCATGTTTTTTTGATATTTGCAACATAATTTTTAAAGGAAAACAATGTTTTATGCAGAAATATATACATAAGTCTGAACTTTATGAAATGTAGGGATAATACAAAAATCAATACTGTTATATTAAAAGGACTACTTTAATTTTTGTTTTAAAATATAGGTTTTACTAATTTTTTATAATCTATTTTTATTTTTAGGAGTGAGAATATATGGCTGATTATGAGCAATGGAATATTGCTATAGCAAGTCATTTCCTTCAGGGACTCCCAATCGGTTCTGAAGTTTATTTAAGTTTAGACTCGGAAGCTCTATTTGAGATTTCATCTAAAATTTCGGTTATAGAAAATAGTGATGAACCTTGGGTGGAAGATTTTTGTTTGGCTATACGAGAAGAATGTGTAAATGATGGTCAAGTTCAAATGCCTTCTGCTAATCTAAATGAGTTTGATTTACCAGTTGGGGTTGCCTTTATAGGTGCTATGGTTTTTGCAGCATATCTGATGATGGGAGAAGAAACTGATGAAGGTATGATTTCTGAAACCAACTACTTTAAAAGATTCAGAGAGGTACTTGGCTTGGATACCGAAGAACAAGGAAGGCCACTTGGTTTGAAACCTCCAGGTATAGAGGAGTGTCTATGGCAAAAATGGAATGAATATTTATTAGCAAAAGGCTTTCTTCCTTCAGCAGAAGCTGGTCAAGGGATAACCCAAAAGTATATTAATTATCCTTTATCTCAAGCGTTGTTGCGTAAAGCAGATCGCGAAAGAATGGAATATATATTTCGGAAAGAAGAACAAACTGGCAACATGAGTCGCTCGCTTGATTTCGAAAGGCTTAATATCTGGCTTAAGAATAATGTGCACTTGTTTACAACTAGTCATTTAAGAGATCTTCTTCAACAAGAGGATAAGCGTCGCCAGATTGCTTTTTATGAAGCAATTTATGATGTTTATACTCAGATAGATTGGGTCGAGCAACAAATATGTTCCGATTTTAGATCTGGTTTTGAAAGACTAAAAAGATTAACAGCAGGGCTTTATAGAATAGAGGATCCTTTTTCAGGCAAGATAGAATATTGGCTATACCCACAAGAACCCAGAAGATATCAAGCTATAGGGCTTTCTATAAATAAAGATGGGCAGCAATATTATTTGGAGTTAGAAAGACCAGGTTGGTATATTCCGTTGTGGCCTGTGAACCCCGCAGGTGGGGTTACATATAAAGTATCGGGGGATTCGCGCATTCATGAGATGGTGCTGCCAGAAAAAGGATTTTGGGTTTTAATAAGAGATCCAGAAAATACAGATAATGGCATACTTGCAAGTTGGGGTTATCCTGAGCTAGGGGAAACATTTTTATTATTGTGTCGGAAAGAGTACAAGGAACAGGTGGAGTTATTTGTACAGGAGAATTTATTGAAGTACGACCATTCTGTGGAATGTAGTGAACCGCTTGATGGATGGATTGAATATCGCGAATGCATGGTTGTCTCAGAAAACTGGGATTGCATAATTTCTGCTTCATCTGATTTGATTGAAGCTTTAAAACCAAACATAAGAGCTTCGATTTCACTTAAGAATGGGCTTAAACTGCCACCACAACTTCAGTGGCTTGAAGGTTATGGGCCTGACATGACAATTATAGGATTCACAGATTCTGTAAATTTATATTTATATGAACTTAGTGCACCTTCAAAATATATTAAAAACGAAATGATTAAAACAAACCAACTTATAAGCTTGAATGATCTTTCTCCTGGGTATTATGTAATTAAAATACTTGAAGGCAATAAACTTATAGCAACAAAAAGTTTTAGAATTAAAGCATGGAATGATTTAGAATCTAAAATGGTAGATACTTTTATGGGATATGATTTAGGATCTAATATCTTGGATGGAGTTATTATCAGGTCTAATGAGTAATTAAGGAAGGTATATTATGAACATAAGAAGGTATTTAGCGGCGCGGATGGTGGGCAAGCCTGATCAAGTTTTGCAAAAAGTAAAAGCTACTATACAGCGTTTGGATTTAGCTGAGTTAATGCCCGTCATAAAAATTGAAAAAAAAGCCAAGAGAGAGTTTTATATTTTCTTAGCTGTTGAAACTGAAGAAGAATATATCTTGCCTGACATGATAAAACAGGCAATTAAGTTTGCAGGTGTTACTAATGAGATATGGCCACTCCCTATTGAAGAGATTAAGAAAATGACTGCAAATCTTGATATTGATACGCATGGATTTAATGAGTTGCACTACATATCACAGTGGAAGAATGAAGATTTTAGTTTTGATGACTTTGAATTGTCAGAAACTGAGTCTTTTGAACATGCAAGAAACGACCCGGAATTAGGCAAGCGTTACAATCGTCTTTTATACTGGTTATCTTCAGTTGGAGAAGGTGCGTGGCCTGTTTTTGCAAGAGCGTGCTTTGTTTTAGGTTTAGTGGATGATGTTAAAAAGGCCCGTCGTGTATTTCGCAAATTGAGGTTATTAGGCCATGTTGAATGTACACCTGATGGGTTAAGGTGGAAAGTTTGTCCTAGTGTTTTAGTATTATCTCCCAGTAGTGATTTTTATTTTCTTTGCGGACAGCGTACACCCAAGCTTGAAGAATTTTTATCTATGGAATATGATGTTGATTATATTGATCAACCAGCTTATGATGGACCTTCAGTTATTAGGGTTAAACAATATGAGGTAATTCTAGAAAAGCAGAACCTTGAAGCAAAAAAAGTATACTTGACTGATGCGACTTCGTTGATGCTTGCGGATATTTTACCCGATCTAGCAGGATGGAAAGAACTATTACCATTCGTGGATAGACTAGATATTAACAATTATTCTTTAGAGAAATGGGAAAATGATAGATACTATCAATGTGATAATTTTTATTATAATGAGGGAAGGTATGAGGGTCAGCCTGGTCTGTATCGTTTGACTCAGAATGCTGGCAATTATAGTTTAAATCTTTATTTTGACTATTCTAAACAGCGTTGGCTTAAAGGTGATTGGTATGGCTTACGCTTTCTGGATATTTGTAACTGCTCCCAAAAACCTAAAGTATTCTATAACAAGAATAAATTATATTTATCGATGAGGCAAAACCAGCGTTGGCCTATGGTTTATGAGAAGGCTATTGTATTATCTTCAGGTTTATTGCCGGAAATTAACACGCAAAATAATCTTATTATATATCGTGATATCAATGGTGAAGTGCCAATAAAATTGGCCAATAAAATGAACATTAATCTGGAGGTTAAAGAAATTGTTTGATTTGGTTGGTTTATATGAAAGGCTTAATCAAGTATATAGGATGTATATAGAAAGTGCCTTTCCATTGCGTTATGATGTTTTGAACATGGAAAGAAGTAGGCTTTTGTCTGAATCCAGCATATTATCAAAGCCTCCCCTATTAGAAACGATTCCTATTTATCCTACATCAGGAAAAACATTAGAGACTACATGTCAATCACTTCCTCCAGAATATCAAGATCTAATTCATTTTACTCAAAGTATGATACCTGAAGGCATGGAGCTATATCAACACCAGTGGGAAGCTTTAGAAGAGGTTTTAATTAATAACAATGATATTGTAGTTACTACTGGTACTGGATCTGGTAAAACGGAGTGCTTTCTTTTACCAATATTTGCTGAATTGGCTAGGGAGTCTTTATCCTGGCCTCAAAATATTGCTCCAACTTTAATGCGTAAGTGGTGGCGAAAAGAAAATTCAAAAAAATATGAAAGAGTAGGGCAATATTCTCATTCAAAACGAAAAGACAAAGGACTTCATGCAGTAAGGGCGATGATCTTATACCCTTTAAATGCATTGGTTGAGGACCAATTGCGCAGGTTAAGGAGTTCACTTGATTCAACTAAGTTAAAAGATTGGATGGATAATAATCGTGGCAAAAACCGAGTGTTATTTGGCCGATATACCGGACTTACACCAGTATCTGGCTGGCCATCAAATAAAACCGCAATTAAACGCTTAGCAGCAAGAATGATCGAAATAGAAGAAGAAACTAGCAAACTAGCTGAACTCGGTAAAGATATTAGATATTATTTTCCAAATTTGGATGGAGGCGAGATGTGGTCTAGATGGGATATGCAAGAGACTCCACCAGATATATTAATAACCAACTACAGTATGTTAAATATAATGTTGATGCGTAAAATAGAAGAAGACATTTTTGAGAAAACACGTAATTGGTTAGACCGTGACAAATCTAATAAATTTCATTTGGTGGTAGATGAACTTCATTCATATAGGGGGACCCCTGGAACTGAAGTTGCTTATATATTGCGTCTTTTATTAGATCGGTTGGGGTTAGATGTCGAATCGGACCAATTGGTTATTTTGGCTACTTCTGCAAGTATTAGTGAATCTAAAGAATCAAGGATTTTTTTGAGGGAATTTTTTGGACGTGATCGATTTAAAATAATATCCGGTAAAGAAATCCAACCAAAGCGTGGATCTCATAAAAATGTAGAAAAATGGGCCGATGATTTTGCTAATTTTAGACGTATTGTAGAACCAAATACTACCAATCCAATGACACCGATAAATCCTAATAACTCTGTAAACGAGCAAGCTAAAAAAGAACTAGCGCTTTCTATAGCAAGTAATAATTGTAAGTTTAATGATCCTGATATAATGTTGGGCGATTCATTAATTAAACTGGGAGCACCTGATGCGATTCGTGATGCTTGTCATACTATCCACGGTTGCATAAGGCCTACCACTATAACTGAATTAGACAAAATTCTTTTTCCCGGGCAAAATCCTAACGGTGTAGTATCAGATTCAATGATGGGTTTTTTGATAGCATTGAGTATGAGCAAAGTTGAGGGAACTGGGCATTCTGTACAACCTATAAGGGGTCATCTGTTTTTTCACAACATGCAAAACCTCTGGGTTTGTTCAAACCCAGAATGCAAACACGTTTCAAGAAGTAATTTAAAAGAACAATTAAATATCAAACAAGTTGATAGTCCCGTAGGTTCATTGTATGCTCACCACCGTTTAACATGTAATTGTGGGGGCCGTGTTCTTGATCTTATAGTCTGTGAAGTATGCGGTGAAATATTTCTCGGTGGTTATAGGGTTTCTATAAAAGTTGGTGCTACAAAATTTGAGATCCTTACTCCGGATCAACCTAACTTAGAAAAAATACCAGATCTAGCTTATGAAAAAAAGTCATATGATAAATATGCAATCTTCTGGCCTACCATTAAAGGTTCAAATATAGTTCCAGAGGATAATTCTTATCAAGTAAATAATATTAAAAGAAGATGGAGCCCTGCACGTTTAAATGTTTTTTCGGGTGCCCTTCAACAAAACGGCAACTTTTTAAATGATGGCGAAATTAAGGGTTGGATATATGTAATTGTTGGCGATAACCCTGATGAACCTGCTTTTCCTGTTAAATGTCCACGTTGCGGCTCAGATTATAGGTCAAAAATGGTTAATTCGCCTCTTAGAAATCACCGCACCGGTTTCCAGAAAGCTTGCCAAGTATTGGCAAGTGCATTATTTAGAGAGATGGTTCCATCCAATCATGTTAAAAATGCTCGCAAATTAGTTGTTTTCTCCGATAGTCGCCAGGATTCTGCAAAACTAGCCGCTGGTATGGAGCAGGATCATTTTCGAGATATGATCAGGTTGGCATTATTGAAAGCTCTATCTGAGTACTGGGTTGACTTTGCGGCGTTTTGGAAAACAATTATTATTAATATGCCTCAGGTTAGAAAGAAGATCGAAGCATTGAATGTTAATTTACTTGATGTTGCTAATGAACCACAAAAAGATGAAGATATGACCCGAAGAGCCAGATTTCAGAAAAGCCATAACCATATGATGAGTGAGGTTATGAATTGGAGTATGGGATTGGATCCTGTTAATAAAGATGTATATAAAGCTATGATCGATATGATAACTTGCTATCCTGGAGAAGTATCCCTGTCAAAAATAAGGGGAACGATAAAAGAAATTATGCTTAATTTAGGGATGAATCCTGGTGGAAATGAGTATCGAGTTAACATTTATCATGAAAGTGGAAGCGGAAAACAGCATTTTTGGCATGAATGTTATGATTGGGAAGACATTGAACCTCAAGAAAAAGCTCAAATTGGCCCAGAAGTCAAACGTCTATTAGGTTTGATGGATACTTGTTTGGCTGAAGAGATTATGCATGTGCTTTTCCCACATGTAACTCGTACATTTGAAAACTTAGGTCAGGGATGGATTACATATAAGAAGGCTTCAAATACTGCTGAAGAGATTATCCAAGCGACGGATGCAGTAATCCGCCTATTAGGAAGTCGCAGGACACATCGATTTCAACGTCGATACAAACCCGGGTCTGAAACAAAACTACCACGATACGCGGCAAATTACCTTAAGATTGTTGGGGTTCCAGAGGATGATGTTGAAAGGGAACTTATTAATTCTAAAGCGGGGGTTGGTGGCCTATCATCAATAGGCCTTGATCCTGATAACTTATACGTTATTTTATCTCAAAATGAGTATAATGAAAAAATTTCAGGATGGTTATGCCCAACATGTAATTCTTTCTATATTCATGCAGCTTTAGGCTATTGCCCAGAGTGCGGTTCTCAGAAGCAGCAGCAAAAACTAATTCCTAGCATGTCGCATTCCCATTTAGATTATTATCTTTATTTAGCTGCCCAATCAGGACCAGCATTTAGGATGCATTGTGAGGAACTGACAGGTCAAACTGATTATGTTGATAGAATAAAAAGACAGCGGTGGTTTCAAGATGTATTTATTAAAGAAGAAATACCAAAAGTTCATGGATTGGAATTACTAAGTGTAACTACAACAATGGAATCAGGGGTGGATATAGGATCACTATTAGCAGTGATGATGGCGAACATGCCACCTCGTCGCTTTAATTATCAGCAGAGAGTCGGTCGTGCAGGTCGTAGAGGGAGTGGTTTATCTTTAGCAGTTACTTTTTGTAGAGGGCGTAGTCATGATGATTATTACTATGAAAGACCAGAACAAATTACCGGTGAACCTCCTCCACTTCCTTATATGGATGTTAATAATGATGTTATTATTCGACGGGTTTTAACAAAAGAAGTATTACGACTTGCATTCCGCTCATTACCTAATGAGTTAAGTATCAGCAATCAAAGAGATAGTGTGCATGGGGAGTTTGGGTCAGTTGATCATTGGCCCGTTTTTTATGAATATATAAATAACTGGATAAATGATCCAGCAAATGAGCATGCAATAACCAAAGTTATTAGTTTTCTCACCAAAGCATCATATTGGGATATTTCAACAGAAAACCATGATGATTTTAAGAATATGATGTTGAAGTTTTTACGAAATAATTTATTAACTAATATATCAGCAATTGCCAAAGATTCGCGCTATACTCAAGAATTTTTAAGTGAAAGATTAGCGAACGCAGGTTACTTACCGATGTTCGGGTTTCCAAGTCGAGTACGTAATTTATATACAAGATGGCCTATGTATGGTTACCCATGGCCACCAACCGGGGGTGTAATTGATCGTGATCTAGAAGTTGCTATTAGTCAATTTGCACCTGGTTCCCAGTTAGTTAAGGACAAAGCAGTACACACAGCTTGTGGTGTTGTGGATTTATACCCCAAGGATAAAGTGGTCACTTCAAGTCCTGGTTTTGTTCCAGATTTAACTCAAGGGAACCCCAGCCCCTTGGGAATCTGCGAGCACTGTCAAGCCGTAATGTACTTACAAGGAACTGATAGTCCACCAGCTGGAGATGGAGTTATGGAAAAGCAAGAGTGCGCTGTTTGTTATCTAAAAGAAATGAGACTCATCGATTGTCGTGAGCCAAAGGGGTTTTTTAGTAATCTTACACCTGCTGATTTTGAAGGTTCTTTTGACTGGGTGCCACGTTCTACAAGGCCTTTTTTGGCTATAAAACCTGGCAATTTAGATCAAAAAATAATTAAAAATGTTGGTATTTCATCTTTTGCTGACGAGATAATATCAATAAACGATAATGGTGGCAAAGGGGGTTTCGATTTTAAACAGGCTAAAGTTCATGGGAAAAAAATGCTAGGTGCATATGCAGTGGCAACTGAATCAGATTACTATGTTAAATTAGCCGGGCCTTCGTGGCGCATTGCTTTGCTTGCTAGAAGATATACTGATATTTTATTAATTGATATAAAAAAATGGCCTGTAGGGATATTTGCAGATCCAACTACAGTTGAAGGCAGAGCAGCTTGGTATTCATTTGCTTTCACACTTCGTTTAGCAGCTGCTGTTGAGTTAGATGTGGATGCCATGGAATTAGATGCTGGCTTTCAGGTCAAGAGTAGGAATGATATTCCAATAGGCATGGCTTTCATTTGTGACAGACTTGAGAATGGGGCAGGATATTCTAGTTGGTTGGGAAAGCAAAATAATTTTAGCCTTTTGTTAAGCCAAGGAGAATTGAAAGCACAAAGAAGCATGGCAAATCAATGGATGGAAGATATGCATAAGAATGCTTGTGATACTTCCTGTAATTTATGTTTAAGAGATTATTATAATTCACATTATCATGGGCTTTTAGATTGGAGATTAGGATTAGATATGATGCGCCTTGCAAATAATAATAATAATGCTGTTATAGATTTCTTTTCGCCTTGGGGTAATCATGCTAATCCATGGGCAGATTTGGTATTTGGTAAAACATCTAGAATTGCCATTAGCATGCAGAATCTGGGTTATAAACCTCCGACAAAATTAAAAGAATTAAATGTTTATATTCATAGTACAAGACCACAAATATGGATTGAAATACATCCGCTCTGGAATGATAAACATCCTTTGTATCAGGAAGCTTACCGTGAAATTAAAATGGAATATCCAAAACATACAATCAAGCATATGAACCCTTTTAGGGCAATTCGTAGACCAGCGGATTATGTCTAAACAATTCAGCCAATCGTTACTAAAAGGTAGAATCACTTAGATTTCCGTTTCCTGATAAGATTATCTAAAGAAACATTAATACTAAAGGCCTAAGGTGGCTTATGGACAATTTTCTAGAACAAATTTATGAATTACCTTTTGAGGATCTCAGCACGGAAACGGAAATGGTAGGTTTCTTTCTTACTAGCACTGCAAATGCTCCTTAGTAGAGGTTTTCTACTATTAAATTATTCTTTTCACGATTTTTAAAGAGATTTTTAAAGATATGTAAGAAATGTAAATTAAAATAACAACACATAGAGCTTTAGAAGATTCAGCAAGGCCGAATTATGTAATTGATGGCGATAAGGTGGTCGTTTTATTGAAAACAATTTTATGTTGTTTTTGCTTCGATAGGCTGACAGACTAAAAGGATTTTTATTTTATATGTATTATATTGCAACTAAAAGGTGTGGTGATTAAGGTGGCTGATGAAATTATTATTATCAATAATGGTGAAATAAGTACTATGCCATCTCGTTCATTTCGTGAAGGCTTGTTAGGAAAAACTTTAGAAAGCGGATTACAAACTTTAATTGAACAGCATCCGCAGATTATTCCCGGGGGCCAAATAGCACCAGGCGGTGATGATCCGCCTCGTTTTGCTTTATTGTGCAGGGAAATGGCTGTGGGTAGCTGGTCACTAGACTTTTTACTAATAGATCAGTACGGAGTACCTACTCTAGTTGAAGCAAAGCTCGCAGAGAATCCAGATTCCAGGCGTGCTGTGGTAGGACAAATTATCGAGTATGCTACCAATGCTTCAGAGTACTGGTCTGGAGGAAGGCTTCGCGAGAAGGCGATTGATTATTGGCGTGATAAAGGAAAAGACATTGAAGAAATAATGAGTAAACTTTTAAGTGATGATAAACCTGATACTGAAGCTTTTTGGAAGCTGGTGGATAAAAATCTTACTGAAAACAGGATAAGATTGATCATAGCAACCGATGAATTGCGGCCTGAAGTCAGGAAAATAATTGAGTTCTTAAATAGAGAAACTAAAACCATCGAAATATTGGGTTTGGAGATTAAATGTTTTGGTAGTGAATCAAAACATGTTGCTCTTGTGCCAAGTATAATCGGTCAATCTCAAGTGGTCGCTGAGCAGAAATCTACAGCCAGCCAAAAACGATTGTGGGATTATGATGAGTTACAGGAGTTTTATGAAGGCATGGATAATAAGCTCAGGGCTAAAAGACTAAAAAAGGTCCTGGATTGGGCAAAATCCCTTGATGTTTTAATGGTTGATAAAAAACTGGGACAGTCATTCAGCATAAAAAATAAGTGGGGCAAAAGGCTTATGACCTTTTGGCAAAGAGGTCAAGTTTATACTTTTATTCATCTGAAATACTATGACGGAAAGATCGAAGAAAGAGATAATTTGGTGTCTGAACTCAACAAGTTTCATATATTTGATTATAAACCGGAAACGATTATAGATGGGCAGACCTCACCAGGGACCCTGGAGGACCTGAGTGAGAATGAATTCGAAGAATTCCTCAAACTACTTGAAAAGTATTGCTGTGGAGAAAGTTACTCTTAATAATTTCATTGAGGTTAT
>SL_3KL_010_SEDDRAFT_10002330_pt1 | contig 17398 bp, 12 predicted proteins | sample SodLakKL_010_SED_2_FD_10381 | JGI IMG/M metagenome (IMG submission 10381) | reverse complement strand
TAAAACAAGCCTTTGGCGACTGATTTTCGTACATACATGAATAACGATTTCAACCTCGATGCTGATACCAACCCCAAAATATGCCCGCTGTGTCATGTGTGGGTAAAGACTAGTTTAGCAAAGGGGGTCAGGGGGATTTGAACTTATTCAAACCCTTAAAGATTCCTTAAGTCAATGACATTGGCCCCCCTACTGTGTCCGTTTTTTGTTGAAAGCAGAATCCATAAGCCCTATAATTATTACCGTCCGGAAACGCTGGTGCTCCATTTCCCTTTAGGGAACGACCGGGGTGGAGAGAAATGTTATCAAAGGGTGAGTACAAATGAAAAAAGAAATGAAAACTAAAAAAGGGTTACCTGGAATAAACCCTTACATATTCACAGCGCTGCTTTTTTTTTTCGGGGCATGGTGCTTTTACGACGGATGGATCACAACCAACCCTGAAATGCTGGAACACAGGCTTTTCAACCGGTTTATAAGCGCAATACTGCTTCCCTGGTCGGTTTATGATTTTTTCAAGGTCAGAAAAACCTACAAAAAGAAAAAAATGCACGAGGCAGATAGCAGAGAATGATCGAGGCGGGGAGACTTGCAAGCCGGTCTATGGTTATAATCGGATTTTACAACAACAAATAACTGAAAGGCTATAAAGCTGGAGTGCGAAAGTTGTACTTTCGCCTAACCGGCTGCAAGACAGTTCACCAGAAAAACAGATTTGCCAAGCAAAGACAGGTTCTCGTTCCATGAATAAAGCTGCACGCACATAAGACTGGATTTTACGCAAACAATTTCAGAACATTTAACCCCCCAGAAAAACCGATTGAAAGCCTTGTTTGCAAAACCCCATCCAACGCAAATAATCTGTAGGTCCGAATTCATTCGCACTGCTGAGCCACGCAACTACAGAGGTTCATTTTTTGCGCACTCTTTGCATAGGCTATGGTTCACCATTTCATTGACAAAATCAACGCAGCTTGCCATACATGAGCCCAAAAGCTATTAAACGGGACTCTGTTTCTGGATGAAATCGGGGATATGCCCATGGATCTCCAGGCTAAATTGCTGCGATTTCTGCAGGAAGGGACTATCGAGCGGGTCGGTGGTACAGATACCAAATTGTTGAATGTGCGAATCGTTGCCGCAACTAATGTAGACATGGATAAAGCGGTTCAGGAGGGCCGGTTCAGAGAAGATCTGTTTTTCCGGCTCAATGTTGTACCCATTACAACCCCGCCTTTAAAAGAACGCCGGGAAGATATTCTGCTTTTTTCCCGTCATTTTATCAGTGAGGAGTCCCGGAGTTTAAAACGCGGCAGGATCAGCCTTTCAGCTCATGCGGCCAAAGTTCTGCAGGTCAGCCGGCCCACTTTGCATGATTTGCTTAAGAAACTCGGAATACAATAAGCCGGAAGCCGGGAAAGATTTTCCCGGAAAGCGGCTTTTGTCGGAGAACACGAGAACCCGTTTCTCAGGTGTAAATATTGAATCCCTTTCCGGAAATTCCGGTTTTCCTTCTCCTTTTGGGAGAGATCGGGGGTGAATGATATCAGTAAATTAATCCACCCTCTACCAAATTTACCCCTGTAAGGAAAAAAGTTTTCAGACAGTTACTAAATCAGTTTTCACCACCCTGCTTGCGGCCCACGCCTGCTTTATCATTTACGGCAGTATTGTCCCCTTCGACTTTGAATATATTCCAATTTCTCAAGCCTTAGATACCTGCAAGAATTACCATGCTCAGCGATATTTTAGCTCAGACAACCTGAGGAGTACGGGATTACCTTCTAGGTGTGGATAGGACCACATCTCAGATCCATGCTCAAAACGTTGATCTTCCAGGATAAACAAACCAAAACCGAAAATCTGATCTTTTTGGCCTACATGGGGGTGTGCTTTTTTTCCTATTAGCCTGTTTTATGGCCGGACTCATTGAATTTGCCAAGGTTTTTATCCCGGAAAGATTTGCTGATATCACCCATGTGATTGTCATGGTCACCGGGGCCATGGCAGGACATACCATAGCCAACATGGCCTGGAAAAAATACATGCACTCTGAAAAAACAAATCCTTAAGGCCGATGTTACTGCTCTTTTACAGCATCTTAAGGGTAGGATGATTTTTCCAAAGAAAGGTGTGACCATCCTGGCTGGTCAGTATGGCCTGTTAATTGCATAGACAGATTGATGTTTTACTGTTTTTTGTTAAGTCTATCGTAGGTTTTAGCAGGATTGATCCAATATCATATTTAGCCAGCGAAGGAGCACAAAAATGAAAATCATTTCAATAATTAAAACCCTTTTAATGGTCTGGATATTAATGTTCTGGGGTGCATTGACCTTTGCCGCTGAATACACAATTACTCCAGACATGACTCCCGAAGAGATATACACCATGATTGAGTCTGCTGGCGCAGGTGATACGGTATGGATTCATCCCGGAACCTACCAGGTCCGCATTTATCTCTCCAATAGTGGAACCATGGAAAACCCGGTCGTAATCAAGGGCACCGATCCGAACAATCGGCCAGTATTCGATTATACGGGGCGAGATGCCGCCCAGTGGCCGGGGAGTGATTCAGGTAAAATTCACCGCTGGGCATGGCAAATACAGGCGGATCATATAATCATTGAAAACCTGGTGATCCAAGGTGCCGTGCACCGATCATCAGTTTCCTCCTCAGCCGGTATTTTCATGGGGCCGGAAACCATTTACAAAGAACCGACACCACCGTCTACCATCCCTGAAAACATTACACTGCGAAACCTCCTGATGCGCGACAACGACGAGGGATTGCAGGGAACAGCCAACAACGTTCTGGTGGAAAAATGCGAGATATTCGGCAATGGCGATCCTACCGCGTCAAGGCCTCGCCACAATGTCTATCTGCAGGGAGGATCAGCCGTGTTTCGTTTCTGCAAGATTCATTCTCCGACATGGGGCGCGAACCTTACTCTGCGAACGCGTGAAGCAAGGATTGAATACTCGGACATTGGACCATGGGGTGAAGGGGCTTCGCACGGCATTCAACTGTTGACGGACAAGGCAAGCAGCAAGTGTGGCCAGAGCTACCAGCAAACCTTGACCATGATCGGTAATACAATCAGCGGTATCCGCCAGGGAGACAAGAGCATGTCCAAGCTTGTCTATCTCGGGAACACCAACAATTACGCCGGAAACCGGATGCGCTTGAATATGTATTACAATACTTTTGAAGGTGAAAAGGGCAATCGGGGAAATATCGTTCAACTCCATCCGGGATCCGGACAAGAAAAAATGGAGGTGTACTTTTACAACAATATCTTCTTAAACAACACCAGGCCGGTTCGCTACACCAGCGGCAGCATCAACGATGCAGTATATGGAGGCGATATTCGTAATAACTGGTTTCCTGAAGCAGACTACACGGCCTGGAGTGGCATTATGTCAAACAACGTGTTCGGAGGCTCACCGGACACCGCTCGAGTCAATGCCGCCAATCCTTCCCTGGGTGAAACCCCATCCTATGAACCTCTTGGTACCCCCAGAAAAAGCGCATTGAGCCTTGGTGCTATGGAAGAGAATATTACATTTGATGAATCGACCATATCAGCCAGGCTGGAATGCCTCTTTGACAATTTGGAGAGTGCTTTTCCCCAATATTTTTCCCCGCCATCCGCGCAAACGGAATACTTTGAAATTGATGGCCATCCATTTCGTTATCGTTCATATCCACTAACCGTTTCGTTCCTGGTTATGTATCTTGACAGGATTTTTTGTCACGGCCCCTTTACTGACTATCAATGGAGTAATGAGGGTAGCAGCTATCAGGTGTTTAAGAAGTTTGGCTGCTGGTAGCAAATCAATGTCATTGAATTAACGAACAGGTTTATAGCACGGATAAAATTCTCGCTGACGGATTTTATGGTTTCCAGGGTATTTTCTCCCCGGCCAGATTAGTGCAATTGCTCCTCCCATGCCAGGAAGAGCCTACCAGGATTCTAATTACAAAAAAACACAAAGATTTCTATACAATTTCAAATTGGATCTTTATACCCCGACGTACAAGTTTTTTTCCGTGAGTATATGATTACCATTGATAAAACTCTTTTTTAAATGCTTGCGGATCTGCCGTGCATATGGAATAATTTGTAACAATTTGATCTATGGAACAGTGAAATCAAAACATAAATTGCTGAACACAGTAAAAGAATATGAGAATGATATCGATAAAAAATATCAAATATGTTAATGAAAAATATGATTAAATTAATTGAAATTCTATAATGATGTCAGTTGAAAATGAAAATATTCTTCTTTCTGTCAACTATATTCATAGCATACACATATATCGGATACCCTTTATTGTTGATGCTTCTTTCAAGGTTAACGCCCAAGAAAATAATTAAAGCATACAATGAACCATTGCCTTTTGTTTCAGTCGTGATCGCAGCTAAAAATGAACAGGCCAATATTGAAAGGCGTCTTTCCAATCTTCTTGAAGCGCAATATCCAGACCATCTTTACGAGATCATCGTGGTTTCCGACGGCTCTGATGACATGACCAATCAAATAGTTGAAAGCTTTTCAGCCGGAGACAGCAGGGTCAGGCTTGTGGCTTATTCACCATCCAGGGGAAAACCCTTTGCATTGAACAGGGGGGTCCATGAAGCCACGGGTAGTATCGTGGTTTTTGCAGACAGCAGGCAGATTTTTGATCCCCGGTCAATAACCGAGCTGGTGGCCAACTTCAATGATCCTGATGTGGGCTGCGTCAGCGGGGAGCTGGTGTTTTTGGATGGCAGGGACAGCTCCATCCAGAAAGAGATGGGTGTTTACTGGCATTATGAAAAGATGATACGTAAGCTGGAAAGCAGGTGCGGTTCCGTGGCCGGGGCCACAGGGGCCATATACGCGGTGCGCAAAGATCTGTACAGGGATATACCCGGTGAAACCATTCTTGATGATGTCCTGACCCCCATGAATATTGTCATGCAGGGCTACAGGTGCGTTTTTGATCATTCGGCCATTGCCCATGACCGGGTTTCAAAGGATGTGAAGGCGGAAATGACCCGCAAGATCCGGACTTTGGCCGGCAACTGGCAGCTGCTCAAGATTGAGCCCGGAATCATCCTCCCCTTTAAAAACAGGATCTGGTGGAATTTTCTTTCCCATAAGATATTTCGCCTGGTAGTTCCTTTTCTCTTGCTTTTTTTGCTCATCAGCAACTTTTTCATTGTTGAGCATGTGTTCATCTTCACCTTATTTGCCCAGTTGCTTTTCTACATCATTGCACTGTTCGCCTGGCTGATCCCTGAGACCAGAAGGCATCGGCTTGTTAACCTGGTCTATTTTTTTGTGAACCTCAATTACGCGGCACTTGTGGGTACTTTTTATTTTTTGTCCGGAAATACTTCCAAGACTTGGAAAAGAGCTTGCTGAGTAAAGCCCTTTAGGAGTATTATGTATGATCAACAAATCGGATTCAAAGGGAACAAGGATTTTGCATGTTCTGGACAGGTCCATTCCCAACCTCAGCGGATACAGTATTCGAAGTAAATATATCGTTGAATTTCAGGCAAGAATGGGATTAAAGCCTTTTGCAATAACTACCCCTAATTATGACAGGGAAACATCCCACGATTTGATTAATGGCATTGAGTACCACAGATCATATGTCAGTCCAGGGCTAATGGAAAAATTCCTTTACAAGCTCCCTTTTCTTAGAGAACAGGCCATGATGAACAGGGCGGAAAAAAAGATAGAAGAGCTGATTGAGACCAACAATATTCAGATCGTACACGCCCATTCTCCATCCCTTTGCGGGCTGCCGGCGCTCAAGGTTGCCAGGCGCAGGAATCTGCCCATGGTATACGAAGTGAGGGCTTTCTGGGAAGATGCAGCAGTGGACAGGAAACGGTTTGCTGAAAATTCTTTGAAATATAGAATCAGCCAGATGATAGAGCAGAAACTTTTTGAACAGGCTGACACTGTTGTCTGCATATGTGAAGGGCTCAGGCGGGAAGTTGCCAGACGTGCCCCAAAGCAGAAGATTGCTGTTGTTCAGAACGGAGTTGATACCTCGGTCTTCAGGCCAAGGGATAAGAGCAAAGCTCTTGCTGATAAATACAAGACCCAGGGCAAGACAGTTATCGGGTTTATCGGCTCGTTCTTTACTTTTGAAGGGTTGGCTGATCTGGTAAAGAGTGCCGCCATTGTGAAACAGGACAGAGACGATATCCTGGTGATTATTGTCGGGGCCGGTGTAGAGGATCATAATCTGAGAAGACTTGTTGAAGAACTGAGCCTTGGTGGAAATACGGTCGTATTTGCTGGGCGTGTCCCTCACGAAGAAGTTTTGGACTATTATTCCATCATGGATATTCTTGTCTATCCCAGGATCAGCCTGCGCATCACCGAGCTTGTGACTCCCCTGAAGCCCCTTGAGGCCATGGCCATGGAAAAGACTGTACTGGTCAGTGATGTGGGAGGGCTTAGAGAATTGGTAATAGATGGGAGAAACGGAGTGGTATTTAAGGCAGGGGATGTGCATGATCTTGCTCGGAAACTGACTGAGCTCGTGGCCAATCCTCGTCGTTGTCTCGAAATAGGGCGGCAGGCGGGAAAGGATATGGAAAATGAGAGGGACTGGCCCATAATATCGAAAAAGTATCTTGAGATATATGGAAGCCTTCTGGAGGTTGGTCCTTGTTTGTCATTTCAGTCGAAATAGTAATGTCAGGTAATATGTGGCATATTTATTATTAAGATAATCAGTCTGTCTTTTGATCAGCATTTTTGTACAAATGAAAAATATATTAGTTATTTCAATGTTGTATCCCAGCCCAGAGCATCCCCATTTCGGGGTATTCATAAAGAGGGAGGTTGAATCCCTGACTGGTCTTTATTCTCAGAAAGTAATCGTTCCATTGCCATGGCATCCTTCACAAGGAATTAAAGCTCTATTTAATTCAAGAGCACAAAAAGATAATGAAACAAATGATGTAGAGGTTATCTATAAAAAATATTTTCCCCTTCCTGGCACTTTCTTTCAACCGGTAAAGGGTTTCTGGTTTTTTCTTTTTATTTTCAGCCTAGTCAGGAGAATTCAAAAAGACTTTGATTTTGAAATTATACACGCCCACAATGTTTATCCTGAAGGGTACTGTGCTTATTTCCTTAAAAAAATATTTAACAAGCCCTTGGTCATCTCGTGCAGGGGCAATGATCTGCACAAACTCCCCGACAGTTTTTTATTACGGCCCATGATTAAGAAAGCACTTTCGGAAGCGGATTCCATTATTACCGTATCCGGCAGCCTGTCAAAAAAGGCTGTCGCCCTTGGCGCTGATCCGGATAAGGTTTCAATCATGCCCAAAGGAGTTGATACCAGTATTTTCAAGCCCATGCCCCAAGAAGATGCCCGCAGGAGGCTTGGCCTGCCCATGAATAAAACAATCGTTCTTTCAGTGGGCTGGCTTATATCCAGGAAAAATCCTTTCTCCTTTATTGAAATATTAAAGCAATTTTCTGAGTCGGATCGGCATAAATATCTCTTTGTCTGGGTGGGCGAGGGTCCATTGCGGTCAGATATGGAAAAGGAAATTTCCAGTAACAGATTTGACGGTTACATCTGGTTGGTTGGCCGTGAGGATCCTGATGAGGTTGCCATCTGGATGAATGCTGCGGATATCTTTATGCTGGTCAGTTTTTCCGAAGGTATGCCCAATGTTTTGTATGAAGCCATGGCATGCGGTATACCAGTCATTGCTTCCGATGTTGACGGAGCAGGAGAAATAATTGAAAATATGAAAACTGGGATGCTTGTTTCTCCTGATGATTACAGTCAGATGACCGAGTTGGTTCTCAAGATGACTGAAGATAATGCAGTCAGGGGAGCTATTGGGCAAAACGGTCTGGATTATTTGCTTGAAAAGGGATTGAATTGGGAGAATAACGCTGAATGGTTAAGAAACAAGTATCAAGTTGTTTTAGGTCAGTAATCTTCCCTTAAACAATAACAAGCGAAATTATAATTATAATAACATTATGCCCGGCGGGCAAAACAAAACATGAAAGAATTGATCAGTAAGTAGTTCTTTCATATAAATTAATCATAACTTCCAGCTATTATAGTGAATATTTCATTATTATTATATTTTGGTGTGGCAGGCGTATTCCTTATCACGCTCGTTAATCCATTTTACGCACTTCCCATTTTTATTTTTGGACATTTTTTTCAGCCAGTGCAATTTTTTCCGGGTATCCAACAGTATAACGTTAGCCTTTTAATGGGTGTTGGAGTGATAGCAGGATGGATTATACATTTCGTTTTTTCTGGTAATCTTAATTCATCAAAAAATAACATAATGGTAAAAGTAGTTTTGCTTCTACTAATATGGTCGATTATTTCAACTATCTTAAATCCGGAAGCAACATGGTCTTACTTCTATTATCTATTAGGTTCTATTATACCATTTTTCCTTTTTGTGTATTTAATAAAAACTCGAGAGCAGTTAATTACTATATTGTGGGTTTTATTGATCATGGGTGTTATTGCCGCACTATATGGAATATATTGCGCCAAAGCAAATATCGGAATTAATGATCGAGGCATTGTACGTATAACAAGCTTTATGCATAATCCAAACGCTTATGCCCACAGTATTGTGCTTCTTGTTCCAATGGCAATAGCCTTCTTACTGTACTATAAGAAAAAAAAATATAAACTATTGTTATCTTTTTTCATATTCTCGCTTGTTGTAGGATTGATGCTATCTTATTCAAGGAACAGCTTTCCTCCATTGGCTTTCTTTCTTTTGTTCACTCCATTCATGTATTATAGAGGGAACAAAAAGATATTAGCTATTGTAATTACAATTATTTTATTACCTATATTTTATTATGCGTTGCCAGATAAAGTAAAATGGAGATATACGAATAGGATTTTAAATACATTTCAAGCACAGTCATTAGAAGAGATAGATCTGGGAAGGGTTGAAACAATTAGAGCTGGATGGAGGATGATGTTTCAAAATCCTATCTTTGGTGTTGGTATCGGAGCTTTTGGATTAGAGTACGCAGATATTTCGCAACGGTCAAGTGATATTCAGTTTGTTGAAAGCAGATACGACGAAGGGCGAGGACTTAACGCGCATAACTTGTATGTTGAAGTGGGAGGGCAATTGGGTATAGCAGGGTTGATGATATATTTATTTCTCCTTTTTCTCGCCTATAAAAATGCTTCCAGAGCTGCCAATAAATTTAACGACCTCGGAGATGAGACTTTAAGAGCAATAAGCGTTTCTTTTAAAGCTTTCATAATAGGCTTTATGCTTCTAGGTCTTTTTAATCGAGGCTTAAATACAGAAATGTTCTGGATTGCTATGGCTCTTATCGTAGTTCTTGACAGGCTTTTGCAGCAGCGACTTCACGATGCAGAACAAAATCATGAGGTTGTTTAATAATTTTTGATTATGATAATTTATTTTTGGTATTTTGTGCATGTTTTTTGCGTATGAACAGCAAGACAGAAATGAACAAACTCGATTTAAAGAACAGTAGTTTTTTTGACATGCAAGTAGTAAAGAATATTGGTGCTTATACGCCTGATTCAGTGAAACCGCTTGCAGTCAGTGTTCTGAACATATTTAAAATTGCTGCACAAAATATCTATGGTCTCAAATCTTCCATACGTAATAGTCCTGTCTTCATTTTAGGCAATCAAAAGGCAGGCACTTCCATTGTCGCGGCCTTGGTCGGGCAGGCAACCGGTTGTTCCACTACACTTGATTTGGTCAGAGAATACCTTTCAGATGGTAAAATATATCTTAAGTTGAAGCATGGGCATATTAATCTTGAACACTTAATACAGCGTAACAGGCTTGATTTCTCGAGAGAGATTATTAAAGAGGCCAACCTGACTCCGTTTTATGGGGATCTCATCTCTCGTTTTCCTGAATCAAAATATGTTTTTATTATAAGGAATCCATTCGATAACATACGAAGTCAGCTGAACAGACTAAATTTGCCTGGAAATCTGCAATACCTCAGTGCTGAAGATATCAAGAAAGTAAAGAAAAGTTGGCGCCTTTTGTTAGACGGAAGTTGGCTTGGTTTAAATGCCGTGAACTACATCGGTATGCTGGCAGAAAGGTGGAAATATATAGCTGACATTTATTTAAACCATAAAGATAATATGATTTTAATTAAATATGAAGATTTTCTTAAATGTAAACAGGAAACAATTTATGACTTGGCAAAAAAGCTTAATTTATATCCAAAGCATGATATATCAGACAAAATTAACATTCAATACCAACCAAAAGGTAATAGTAATGTCAATTTAACTGTTTTTTATGGGTCAAGAAATATACAATTAATTGAAAACATTTGTTATAAAAATATGAAATTGCTTGGGTATAACTCGATTCGGGTGTAACCTGTTTGTGTGAAATCCGATTTTTCTGTAGGTGCGAATTCATTCGCACTTAAAATCCGGCACGGATGTACAGAAAATTTTTTAGAGCCCCAACCAACTTTTTTCCTGGGGTAACGGGCATAGACTCTATAATGGACAATGGGGTTTACATTGTGCGAATGAATTCGCACCTACCAATGAGCAAAAGTCTTTTCACACAAGCAGGTTACACTCAATCGATTCTTGAGTTATTTTAAAATATTTATAAAATGAAGCACGCCTATTTTGTTAAGCCAGCCTGGGGAAATATCCTGTTGTTTTCCCGTATTTATTTTTTATGTAACAAAGAGTTGCAATGTTCCAGCCTGCAAGCGTAATCATGGCTGCAATCGCAGCTCCGTAAATACCATACTCAGGTGTCAGCAGCAGGTTTATTCCAATATTGCTCATTGCGGCAATGAAGACAATGTTTCTGAACATCTTTTGGTGCCCGGTCATATTCATAAAAAGACCTGTAGCCCCTGATATGGAATTGACAAATTGGCCCATTGCCAGAAGCACCAGGGGCAGGTAAGCCACAATATATTCCGGGCCAAGGGCTAAGTATAAAATCGGTTTTCCAAGTATGACAAAAGTCAGCAGTATTGGCGTAGTGGTCCAAAATATAAGTTTTGCTGATTTTTTGGCCACGTAAAAAAGTTCATCCATCTTGTCGGAATGGAACAGCTCAGAAAATCTGGGCCCGGCCATTGAATTTACAGCATACAAAATAAATCCTGTCAGAGAAGCCAGCTTGACTGCTATTGCGTAGTAACCCACTTCTGATTCCGGTCGAAACATTCCAAGCATAATAACTCCGGTTTGTCCGATTATAAAGGTCATGGTGCCGGTCATAAGCATGGGCAGAGATATGGACAGGATATCTTTCAACGGCATGGGTTGCAGAGAATCTCTGGGTGTGATTTTCTGGATAAAAACTCGGTTTGCGATCCACATCCCGGCCAGGGCGGTTACGGTAAAGGATGCTATGAGAGCATAGACTGGATTGTCTTGATGAAAAAAAAAGACGGTCAGCAATAGAAGTGTCAGCAGCTTGGACAGCTGTGGAAGCATTTGCAGGAAGGCAAAGGCCCTAATCAGTCGAAGCCCTCTTATGGCTTGCTGATTATAAAGCATTAGTGAATTGAAAATAATAAATACCGCTGCTAGGGAAAAATAAGATTGCAGATGAGGTTTAGAAAAGATGGCTTCGGATATAAATCCGGAACAAAAAAACAAAATGATTCCGGTGATCACTGACATCCCGGCCACGAAAAACTGTGTCTTGCGATAAACCATGAAGGCCGAACTATGGGAATAATTTGTCAGGTGTTCCGGTATAAGCCGCAGAATGGAAGTATTTGTACCCAGGACGGTAACTATAGTGGCCAGGAGGAAAAACGACTGCAGCATGGCTACAATTCCTAATAGATCCGCACCATATAAGCGGGCGATTAAGACCGTGGTCACAAGACCCAGTAATGTTGCCAGAACTTGTGCAGCCAGGGTCCAAGTGGATCCTTTCAAAATTTCTGAAAATTTCTGATCTGAGACAAGATCGTTAATCTTTGATTTTAAAAGTTTTAACATGAAACAGGTATTTAATGAATTGGGCTAAATTGGTTGGATACCAAATCAGAACGTGGTTGGTGGCAGAAACATACGTACTGTTGGATTCCTTGTATTCTTGAAATGACAATAGGTTTAATTGTTTAGGCTGTAGGCCCCAAGATCATTTACATTTGATCTGACGCCACCTGATGGTTCATGAGTCGGAATCTCTCCAAGGGATGGATTGGCCTTTCCTGCGGACATCTTCAATGGATCTCCTCCGAAAATATTATTGTCCATTACTGCTTCCCAGTCCTTGTTTGCGGTTTCCCACCAGTTGTGTTGGATATCCACATCGTAAAGCGGACCGGTCACGATATGGTGCTGTTCCAAGCGTAATGGTGTCCGGTTGTTGATGAAAATGTTGTTATAAATATGTGCCCCCAAATGTTCTGTCCCTTTCATGTGCTTCAAATAGACCATTGATCCTGCGTTTCCTTTAACGCCCTCAAAGGTGTTGTAGTACAGGTTGGCGTGCATCCTGTTGCCTGCGTATCGGTTGCTGTTCATCAGGATCAAAAATTTTGACATTTGGTTTTCATGGTTTCTGACACCGCTGAGCTTATTTCCAATCAGGGTAATTGTCTGCTGGAATGATTCTCCTTTTTTTTGCTGGGCCTTGTTGGTCAACAGCTGTATCGAATGGGATGCCCCGGAAAAAGCTCCTATCTCCGAATATTCGATGCGCAGGTCATGTGTCCGGACATTAAAATTGGCCCCATTAGTGGGTTCATATATTTTACAGAATCTGAAAATTGCGCTGCCCCCCTGGAGGTAAATATTGTGCCTTCCTCTTGTTGTTATCAGTGTGCCGTTGTCATAAATTTCACACCCCTCTACCAAAGTGCCCTCGGCCGTGCCCTGCAAGCCTTCCTCGCAACCATAAATCTTGATGTTTCTTAAAGTTATCCCGGTGGGAATCGTATCTACTGGTGTTGGTTCCTTGAAGATGGTTTCCGGACCGAGGAATATTCCAGCTGAAGCCCGGTTGGCCATGGAGTCGATCCTGGCGTTGCTAATGATCAAATTTTCGATTGTGACATCATTGGCTTGAATCTGCCACGCCCAATTTTGCAGCCTCCCGGAATTGCTTCCCGGCCACTGGGGCACGTCCTTTCCCGCATAGTCGAAAACCGGCCGGTTGTCCGGGTCCGCGCCCTTGATGGTCACACCATCGTTTTTCAGGTAAACCCGGAACTGATATGTGCCCGGTTCAATGAGCACCACATCACCGGCTGCGGCTGATTCGATAATCTCGATGGCCTTCTCCGCGGACATGTCCGGTGTGACTTTATATTCAGCGGCAAAGGCCAATGTTGTCCACAAAATTACAAGCCAAGCCATGAGAAGGATTTTAACTAGTGGTGTGCGTTTCATCTTCTTGCTCCTGGGTTTTCTGAGGTTTATAATATGTTTAATCTAAATTGAAATATTTTTACTGAAAAGCTTTTGACCGGCATCCTTTGCCATTTCCCCGGAGCCTGCATTCGTAAAGTCGGTTGGCGGGAATCCAGTTTTTTCATATTGTTTGCTTGGAATTGATTTTCAAATCCATGAGCGCATGTGCTTCTTCAGAAAATCTTTGAAACTGATACATGCAACTTAACATGATTGAGTATGAAGTTCAAGTCTGTCCCGGCAATTCAATTCCCGGTGAAGGTTATTTTGAGAACCTGAATATCGGTTCAGGGAAATTTACCGGTATTTTATGCCGGTATTCAGAATAGACAGGCCATAAGGGCAAAAAAGATAAAGTGCCCGAGAGCCTACAGCTGCGATACAGAACTGGCGGGGTTATTGCCGGAACCCACAAAAAATAATGAAACGGCAAGAAGGATGAATGCAGCAAGGAGTAGAATTTTGTTGGTTATATAGCTGTACGAGTGCCTGGTATCATTTTTACCGGTCACCGGCTCGATGATTTCACCGCCGAATAGATGCCCGTCATTTTACCATAGCTTTTTATTGTTGTTGTCTGTTGAATACAACCCGTTCGCCGTTTTATACCATTATTAATAATGGAGAATACAAATTGCAGATACCCGAAACCTGATACCTGAATATATAGGAACTATGCAACGGAACAAAACTCAGAGGATTTTTCAGGCCAATTTTGTGACGATTTTCATCACCCCAGATTCAATGTGCAGGTGCGAATCCCATTCGCACAATAAAACCCCTGGTTTACCAATTCATTGACAAAATCAGCCGGGTTTGTCATAGATTAAGATATTATTCTTTTTAAGAACTCAGAGCATTCCTATGAATCAAGTGCAGAAAAAAGCAACCCCTAAAAACAACCTGTTGATTATCGAAGATGATCCCTCTTTGGCCAAGCAGATGAAATGGGGGTTGAGCGGTACATACGAAATCGTCATTGCCAACAATGTTAAACAGGCGGTTCGTTACCTGGGATCAGGATCATTTCCGGTGGCAACCATGGACCTGGGGCTTCCTCCTCACCCGGATACCACTGAGGAGGGATTCAGTTTACTCCAGAAATTGCCGGAAGCGGCACCGGATTCCAAGATAATTGTCATTACCGGCAATGCCGAAAAGCAAAACGCAGTCAAGGCTATTTCACTGGGTGCCACTGATTTTTGCAGCAAACCGGTGGATCTGGAAATGTTAAAAATTATCCTGGATCGCACTTTCAAAATTTATGAACTGGAAAAAGCCAACCGTGAGTTAAGAGAAGGCGGTGGTGATGCCACGGTTTTTCAGGGTATGCTGGGCGCGTCGGCGGTTATGAAAAAACTTTTCAGCCTTATTCGCCAGGTAAGTGTTACGGATTATCCGGTTCTTATCCTGGGAGAAAGCGGCACCGGAAAGGAAATGGTGGCCCATGCCGTTCACGGCTTGAGCCCGCGCCGTAAACAACCTTTGGTGATCATAAATTGTGCGGCCATTCCGGAAAAACTGTTGGAAAGCGAGCTGTTCGGACATGAAAAGGGCTCTTTTACAGGAGCCATAGCCCGTAAAACAGGAAAATTCGAACAGGCGGAAAACGGGACGCTGTTTCTGGATGAAATCGGAGACATGCCCATGGATCTTCAAGCCAAACTGCTGCGTTTTCTCCAGGAAGGAACGATCGAAAAGGTTGGCGGCACCGACACCAAAAAGCTGAATGTTCGAATCGTTGCCGCAACGAACGTAGACATGGATAAAGCGGTTCAGGAAGGACGGTTCAGAGAGGATCTGTTTTTCCGGCTCAATGTCGTGCCCATTACCACTCCCCCTTTAAAAGAACGCCGGGAGGATATTCTGCTTCTTTCCCGTCATTTTATCAGTGAAGAGGCCCGGAATTTAAAACGCGGCAGGGTCAGCCTTTCTGCTCATGCAGCCGCAGCACTGACGTCTTATTCCTGGCCCGGAAATGTGCGGGAACTTCAAAACCGCATCCGCCGGGCCATGGTCACCACCGTTGACAGTATGATCTCTCCGGTAAATCTGGGCCTTTCCGAACCTGAGGGATTGCCCCAAGACCCGGAACCTCTCACCCTGAAAGAGGCAAGAGATCTGGGAGAAAGAAAGGCTATAGAAATGGCCCTTTCCGTCACCGGAAGCAATATTACCCACGCGGCCAAAGTTCTGCAGGTCAGCCGGCCCACCTTGCATGATTTATTAAAAAAACACGGAATACAATAAGGCCAGTGGAGGGGTCCGGGGATTATCTCAGTCCCACTCTGGAGAAGGATGATCGCCCAAGTTCCCCTTTGGAAAAGGGGGATTTAGAAAAGCCTCAAATCCCCCCTAATCCCCCTTTTTCAAGGGGGGAACCAAAAACGCCCTTTTTAAGGGCTGCACCAGGCGGACGCATTCATTCATGTTCCGGCCCAATGAGAGAGTGCTCTTTGATCCAGTCCGAAAAAGTGGCTTCATCCATTTCCTTTCTCGCCAAAGCCAATACAGCAACGACGACTTCAGCTTCCGATGCCGTCAATTCCCATCCGTTGAACTCAAGAAAAACGTAAGCGGCAAGAAAACCCGTACATTATACCATAAGTCATAACAAAATCGGTTTTTCGTCAAGGGCCGTGGGAATATCTTGGACCCGATAAATAGTAATACCGGGTACCCCAGATCCTGCATCTGGACCATTCCCGTATTTGGACTTTGAAGATTCTCCTTATTCAAGAAGTAAAAACGGAATAGCAACAATAGGGTAATTATATTCGAACCCGGCTACGTCCCGGACTTGAATCCTATAAAAAGAGTCGTTGATATCTTCTCCTGGAGGAGAGAGGGCAAGGAATTTGTTATAGTTTTCGTAGCTATTGCCGCTGGAAGTAACGCCCATAGCTGCTGTTCCTGTTGCCCGATATAAGGCTACAACATCTCCCCTGCTGCCTGGAGCACCAACAAAGGTATTATTATGAAGTCTGAGGTATTGCTTCAATCCGACATAGTTAGTGACGTTGTTCACTCCGATCATTTTAGACACTGCCGATCCATTGAGTCGAACTGCTGAGATGTGAGAATTACGGATTATCATGCGTTGCGCAAATTCCACGCCATCAGTCATATCCGCTTTGGGAGTACCCATTAAAAAAGGAAACGCCCCCACCTTTCCGAAGGTACAGCTTTCAATAGTCATGAACTGTGCTCGGTTGAAGATATGCTGACCGGATAATGCGTTTTCAAAAACAGTATCTTTAAATGTAATAGAGCCGCCATGGATATTGGCGTTATGCCTGCTAGTAAGCCGTTCCGGATACCCATTGCCGTGCAGGTGGCAATTTTCAACGAGTGTATTGATGCCCGTTGAATTAAACCCGTCGTCACAATCCGTAATTTCAACATTACGAAGAATAAAATTGAGAGGCTGTGTGCCAAGGGCGGCGGGTTCAGTGATAGTCCCTTTAGGACCGTTGTAAATACCCGCACTGGCCGTTCCACCTGATTGCCTTGCCCCCTTTACGACCAAATCTTGCATAACCACATAATTGCCCTGATTCACTATCGCATACCGCGAAAACCATCCTTCCGCAGTTCCCGGCCACAGTTCGACATCTTTTCCAGTGTAGTCAAATATGGGCCGGTTATTAGGATCAGCCCCTTTTATAATAATAGGATTTTGAGCTGTTCCGTGATTCTGTATATAAAGCCGGACTTGATATGTCCCTGGCTGAATCAGCACAGTATCTCCGGCCTGTACACTCTCAATAGCTGTGATAATCTCTTGATCTGTCATGGTAGTGTCTATCGTGATATCCGCAGCGAAAGCTGTGGCGCTCCACAATAAACACGACATTAAAACGATTATTTTTTTCATTTTTACCTCCCGTGCCTGTCTTTTATCCTCTGCTTTATTTCTTCCAGCCGCCTATTGATATCGATATTGATCTTATC
>SL_3KL_010_SEDDRAFT_10002329_pt1 | contig 17398 bp, 17 predicted proteins | sample SodLakKL_010_SED_2_FD_10381 | JGI IMG/M metagenome (IMG submission 10381) | reverse complement strand
CAGATGCAGAGGATTTGTTTCAAAACACACTGATAAAGATAGCGCAAAAAGCCGGGACATTTAAAGGAAATTCCTCCTTCAAAACCTGGGTGTGGCAAATTGCACGAAATGAATGCCTGGATTTCCTCAGGAAGCAAAAAAGGACGCAAAAAAATCAAGCGGCCTACGCAGAGAATATTTCTACCCATCCCCTTTCTGAGGAAAGTGGTTTCGACGGGGATAAAACCCTGGCTTTGCTGCACCGGGGGGTAGAATCATTGCCGGAGGTGCAGCGCGATGTCTTTGTACTGAGATATTTTGAAGAAATGAGTTATAGAGAAATTTCCCACATGACGGGAAAGTCTGAAGGGAGCTTGAAGGCCTCCTTTTTTCACGCCAGTAAAAAGGTGAGTCAATTCCTCACGGAAAATATGGAGGGGTGAAACCAGAGCATCAATTGGCATGTATTTTTTATTGATTAATGATTTAAGGTTAGATGAAAGAGCAAGATAAAAATCTGGGAGAGGAGTTGAAAGACCTGCATCCGGCCCTTCAAAAATACAGGGGAACTAGCGGATATGGGGCCTCCAACGAGAAGTTGCACCATCTTGGGGATAAGGTAAAAGACAGCTTGCGCAGAGAAAAGCGTCCGGTAGTGAGAAGATTGTTCTATGGACCAATTCAAAAAGCTGCCGCCGTGGCACTTATTCTTATCGCCTTTGCACTGGTTTACCAGATACCCGGTCACAATATCGACCAAATGAATGGCGAGGTGGAGACAGCCGCTGTTGTGAACTACCTACTGGAAGATCAGAGCTATTTTTTCTACCGGGACGACTTGTTAATGGATTATCTGGGAGAGTGGTATCTGGAGGTGTTGGAGGAAGAATGGATGATGTATGAAGAGGAGCTTTTTTTAAACAATAACTATTAGATGCCAGGACTTTACTGTTAACTAATTTTTTTAATAACTAAATATTTACACCATGAAAATTATGCTTTTGGCAGTTACTGCCCTGATTGTTACCAGCATTGCCCCCCTGGACCTCCATTCGCAAAATGAAAGCGAAGGAATGACTGAAGAACAAAGGGAGCGCATAGAGTCAATGAGAGTGGCCTATATCACCAGAACCCTTGACCTCAGCAGTGAGCAGGCACAGCAATTTTGGCCGCTTTACAACGAAATGCAGAAAGAACTGAGGACCAACCGGGAGAAAGTGGCAGACACCGAAGATTCGCCCATGGATTTGACCGAAGAAGAGGCTGAAAAAAAGCTAGCCGCATGGATGAACCAACTCGAGGCCGAAGTGAATATCCTAAAAAGTTACCAAAGCCGGTTTGCTGATATTTTGGACAATAGACAGGTGCTGGCATTGTACCAGTCTGAAAATCAGTTCAAACGTCAGATGCTCAGAAGGGTGAGAAACAGGCAGCACATGCATAGGCCTGAGGATCGCAATCTACACCAATTAGAGAGACGACAGGAGCGGCAGCAATTGCGACAAAATAGACAAGACAGACAACATTAACAACCAGCTAATGGCAGTAAGCTAATCCCGGTATTACATTCGGGATTACTGAATGATTCTTAACTCCATTTAAAACACCCGGGCCAAAATTCCGGGTGTTTTTTTGTCTCTAAAGGACTTTTTCAAAAAATATTCAACTTTTTACCGCTTTCACATTACATTACAGAAAATATATTGCGTGGTAATTCATAGGTGATTAGAATTAAAATGTTTTTTAATTTTAATATTTTTACTTATGTAGTGGCTTGATTTTCAAGAATTTGAATGAAATTAATATAATTCTTAATGTTAAAATTACCCACCCCCCAGGTCTTTTTAGTTTGAAAAATAAACCTCATCTTTGGGCTTGGATAAGAAATGATTTTTGGACTAGTTAATCCCATGTAGATAACATGCGACAAAAGCACAATAGAGATACTGCCCTCCACTCTCTGGCAAATGAGTTTGAGTCCATGAGCAAGCGGGGGAATTCAGCTTATTTCGAGGATAGACATTTATTTCAGTTGATTGGGTATTACGAAGAGGAGTTTTCCCCTGAAAAAGCAATGGAGGTTACAGACTTTGCGCTGAGGCAGTACAAGTACAGAATAGATTTTTACATCATCAAGATCAGATTGCTCATGCAATTTGGTGAGTATGATGCCGCTCTGGATTTGATTGAGTATGCGGAAAATATCTCCCCAATGGAGTGGGAGCTCAAATTGATGAAGTGCAGGATATACGCCAGTCAAAAAGACTACGCTTTGGCTATTGAATACATTTCAAAGCTCAAGGAAGTTAGTATGGGACAACAGGATTATTTGGATCTATTGATGGAAGAGGCTCATGTTTACGAGCAAATGAAGCAGTTTGATCAAATGTACAAAGTCCTTCGTAACATTTTGCTCGAAAAGCCGGATCATCCGCAAGCTCTGGAAAATATCTGGATGAGTGTAGAAGTACAGAAAAACTACGAAGAGAGCATAGCACTCCACAATGTACTAATTGACAGTAACCCCTATATTTTTCAAGCGTGGTACAACCTTGGGCACGCCTATTCCTGCACAGGTGAATATGACAAAGCCATACAAGCTCTTGAATACTCCTTTATTATCAATCCCGACTTTGAATTTGGGTACAAGGACTGTGCAGAACTTTGTTTCCAGGTAAAGAAGTATCAACAAGCCCTGGATGTTTATCTGGAGTATCTGGAGCGGTTTGGGAAAGAAGCGGAAATAATGGTCAGTATAGGTCAGTGCTACCTCGAACTGGGTGATAATCTTAAAGCCAGGCAATACCTGAAAAAAGGCGTGCGATTGGATCCCTACAACGATGAGGTCTATTACTGTCTGGGGATGTGCGATCTCAAACAGTCGAATTATGCCTCGGCGATTCGCAATTTTCAGAAGGCTATCAGAATTGAGGATAGAAGAGAAGAATACTACGCCTATCTGGCGGATGCATATGTACAATCAAAAGATTGGGATAGGGCAGACTTTTACTTCCGAAAGGCCACCGAGACCGGCCCGGAACAGTCCGAATACTGGTTCAAGCATGTTCGGTTTCTCATCGAAATAGGTGAAATCAGAATGGCGATGGAGGTTTTGGATGAGGCCGAGTACTATACATGCGGAATGGAGTTGCTCTACTGTCGGGCCATATGCCACCTATTGGAAGAACAAACAGAAGAGGGTTTTCTGGTGTTGCGGGATGCATTGTCAGACCACCCCGAGGGGCAATTTTTGCTACATGAAATAGCTCCAAAGCTGTTGGAAGACAAAGAAGTGACAGCCATGCTCAACTATTTGCACGGCTAAAAATACACGCGTTTTTTATCTATAACTACTTGGTGTTTCTCCCGGATCACGAATGGGTGTTCCGGGAGTTTTTTTGCACGAATATTATTTCAAAGAATCCAACTTTTGTAGCAGATATTATTTACTCCGCTGGACACTATAGTAATTACGGCTTAAGTATTTCCTTGATTTTACCCTCGATCTCCTCAGCTACTTCGGGATTGTCTGCGAGAAACTGTTTGGCAGCATCCCTACCCTGGGCAATCTTTGAGTCTCCATAACTGTACCAGGAACCTGATTTTTTGATCAAATCAAACTGCACGCCCAGATCGACAATCTCTCCGGTCTTACTTATTCCCTCACCGTACATGATGTCAAATTCAGCGATACGAAATGGGGGAGCCAGCTTATTTTTCACTACCTTTACTTTGACGTGGTTACCCATTACATTGCCCTCTTTGTCCTTTATGGCAGAACCAGAGCGTCGAATATCCAGTCTAATGGAGGCGTAAAACTTCAGTGCATTACCACCCGTAGTAGTTTCAGGATTGCCAAACATCACACCGATCTTTTCCCTCAACTGATTGATGAAAATACAGGTACAGCCGGTTTTTCCGATAGTGGCAGTCAATTTACGCATGGCCTGTGACATGAGCCTGGCCTGCAGCCCCATTTTAGAATCACCCATTTCTCCCTCAATCTCTGAGCGGGGAACCAGGGCAGCTACAGAATCAATAACTATTATGTCAATCGCTCCTGAGCGTATTAGGTTTTCAGCAATTTCAAGGGCTTGTTCACCGTGATCGGGTTGAGAAATCAGCAAGTTTTCGGTATCCACTCCGAGCTTTTGAGCATAGGTGCGGTCAAAAGCGTGTTCCGCATCAATAAATGCGGCAATTCCACCCTTTTTCTGACACTCTGCTATGCCGTGAATGGCCAGTGTAGTCTTACCTGATGATTCCGGTCCGTATATTTCTATAACTCTTCCCCTTGGAAAGCCACCAATTCCCAGTGCGATATCCAAACCAAGTGAACCGCTGGAAATGGAATCCACATCGACCACTTGTTGGTCACCCATTTTCATTACAGCTCCTTTTCCGTATTGGCGGTCGAGGCGGTCCATGGTCATTTTCAGCGCCTTGAGTTTCTCTGATTTGTTGTCTTTACTCATAATCAATGAATTTTATATGAAGCACAATTATATTAATAATTTTCAAATGCGTTATTTATTTTAACTGCTTTTCTAAAAAAAAGTTGGCAGGCCCGTCTGGCAGATTTTATTGCATTCTATCACTTAGGGGTGTTACCGACCGGAAAAATGTACCCAACTCATGAAAAAATTTTTTCAGAAACTGTAAAACAGACAAAAAAAGCGACTGCATATGGGGTGAGGCAGTAATGCAGTCGCTTTGTAAATAATTAATTGGGTGGGTATAGTATTTTTTGCTCTACTCAGGGTTATTAACAATGCCTTTAAACACCAGTGTATTTGTCGGGATATGACGCAATTGAATGACGAAAGGCCGGTTATAAACGATCGAAGGCGGCAGGGAAGTGGTGCCAAATCCTATAGAGGTAACTGCGGCACCTTCTGCGCCCTTTTCATCAACCTCCAATACTGATTTATGTTTGAGTTGATTGATATAAATAACCGGGCCAATCAATGGCTCCCCCATTTTATTGAAATTGGCGTTGTATTCGGAAAATGCATCGATCATGCCGAGATTTTCAAAGGTCTCTACCATGTCGGCCTCCCACTCCAGATTCAGTTTAGGGAAGCGAACCATAGCTCGTTGCCGGCTAAGGTTTTGGTAAAGACCATCCAGGTAATAAAGGTCCATTTGCCGAAGCCATTCGCCCATGGGTTGTGGTTCCTCACTCTTAATCAGTGACAGACTAAATGTGGAATCCCGAAAGGGAAGGTCCACCATCACAGAGCCCCCACTGCGCGAGACCATAAAGTCCCGGTCTCCGGCTACAAATGGCACCATAACATCTCTGTCTCCTTCAACGCTAAACAAATCATCGCTGGTGAGGTCGGGATCAAATCCCTGAGACCAGTCTGCCTGAAAGTGCAGTGCATTAATCAGGAAGGCGAGGTCGTAGTCATCAATTTCCTCAATGATTCCGTCAATTTTTTCACCTGTATGGTCATATACCCAACTGTTGATCTTATCCACTGTGGCCTCGTCATTGAAATTATAACTTACTGATGGGGCTTCGTAGGAATCCATCAACATGCCGGAAAAGTCCTCTTCAAGCCTCAGTCTCTGATCGTCGTAAAAGAACAAATTGGCGAGTGTGAGGTCGGGTCTTCCACTCTTGGCACTCATCCATTCTATGAGGATTTTCATATCCCTGTTCAGTTTTTCAAGGTTACAATTGGGACAGTGTAAGACATTTAGCATCTCGTCCAGGGTGTTTTCATCGGCACCATTAAGTGCCATTTGAAGTGCAATCTGAATGCTAAGGGGTGATATTAAGATGTTTTCTCCGGGATTGTCTCCTTCCAGATCTATGATCAGGTCGGCAGCCAAAGCGCGATTCATTTCGGGTATGTCACCTGCATCTCCGGTATGATCAACAGGGCGAGGCTCTAAGGTGTCGGAGCTTTCACAACCAACCATAAAAGTCAGTCCGGATATGATTAAGGCAGTTATTAAGAATTTCATAGTTAGATAATTTAGTTGAATACTATTTCAATACAACATCTAAAATACAGACGCTATGAGTGAAAAAATCGTTTGAAAAATGCATAAAAAAAGGCGTGCTGAAGTAAATCAACACGCCCAAATTATTTATGGATGATGTTGTTCCATCATCACTGCATCATTTCCATCATTTGCTGCTGCAATTCAGGGTCTCTTTGAACCATCATATTGATTTCATTGTAGCGCTGCATATCCATGCCCATATCTTCAATGTTTTCGGCAATTTGATCATTGGCCTCCTGCTGAAGGTCCATTATAGATTCTTTCACCTGCTCGTACCGCTGAATTTCTTCCTCATCGGCATCCATTTCCTGACCCATTTGATCGGCCTGATTTAGTTCGATATACCGCTGAGGTTCAAATCCATTGTCCTGGATGGCTTCCAACATCTTTGGTTGGACTTCCTCATTCATTTCCTGAATCATCATTTGCACATCCACAAACATCTGAAGTTCTTCCTCAGAGATATCCTCCGTCTCCTGTTGAGGAGGTTGTTGAGCAAATAAACTTCCTGTAAGTGCTGCAAATACGAATAAGCTAAAAAATAATTTAACACCAGTGTTAAGCATAATAATAAGTATTGATTTGTTTAGATAATAAATTCTTTGAAATGTTCTCACTGACAAAAACGGCAATTACTGCTGCATTTCCATCAGACGTTGCTGATAATCCGGATTCTGATTAATTACCATGGCAAGTTGTTCGTACTCATCAACCGACATTCCGTGATCTTCAACCAGGGTTTCCATAGATTCGATCATCGTTTCCTGAATACTCTGCATTTCATCGTTTATGTCTGCAATAGCTTGTGCATCACCTTCCGGGATTTGGTCGGTCATACCCTGCTGCTGCATCTGGGAGTGTTGCTGAAACTCTTCCAGTGTCATGCCATGATTCTCAATAACGTCGATCATTTGGCTTCGCGCATCTTCCTGCATCATTCTCAATTCGGAATCAATTTCTGCGAATGCTCTCAGGTCGTCATCTGAGATATCCATGTCAGCACCTGGTTGTTGTTGCATCTGAGGTGCTTGTTGGTCTTGAGGAGGAGGTGCTTGTTCCTGCTGGGTCATACCATCAGCATCGTGTTCAACAGTTTCACCCTCAGATTGACAGGCACTAATTAAAAATAGCCCTGTGAGGGCCAAGGCAATTGAAATAACTCTAAGCATTTTAATAATTAAGTTTGTTTAAAATAATTTATGCAAAATTAGTAGTGTAACGGGCCTCATCAAAATATATTCTGTTCATTTTCAAAGAATTAATATTATACATGAGGTAGCACATCCTGTAGATCTTTGGAAATGTTGAACTTAACCAACAAATGGGAGGTTCTAACACGATATTACAGAATCATATGATTCAATAGGTCTAACGTCGCGGGGTCTTTAAGGTTCACTATCTGCTGAATTCCCATGTCTTCTGCTTACAATTCCTCCGCGAACCTCTTTCACAGAATGCACATAGACGAAGGCCTGGGGATCTATTTGTTGAACAGATTCCTGTAGTCGATATAATTCCAATCTGGTGACCAAAACCATTAGTATATCACAATCGACAGGAACAGAGATGTCGTCAGGCAGGTGACCGCGCTCTCCTCGAAATACAGTCATTCCCTTTCTGAAATCATCTCGTATGAGTATCTTGATTTTATCGGACTTTCGCGATACCACATACATGGCAGTAAACTCTTCAAAACCATCAACTACATAATTGGTGGTCTTCATGGCAGTGAAGTAAACCAAAATAGAATACATGGCAGTTTCTATGCCAAATCGGAATGCCGCTCCAAGAATAATCAGGGTATTGAGAGCCAATATAATTTCTCCACTGGTGAAGGCGGACTTTCTCTCAGTGTACTGTCCCACCACTTCCAGTCCATCTATGACACCTCCACCGCGTATCACCAGCCCTATTCCCAGGCCAATAAACAGACCTCCGAATACAGCAATTAGAACCTTATCTTCAGTAAATGCTGGTATGTCAATCCAATACATCCCAACAGAAAGAAGGCAAACAGCAATCACAGACCTAAGGCCAAAAGTGTATCCCAGCTTTTGAAATCCAATTACCAGAAAAGGGATATTAAAAATTATCAAAAGCAGGCTTATGTGAATGTCGGAAAGACCCATTACCAAAATAGAAATACCTGTCACGCCTCCGTCCAAAAAGTGATTGGGCACCATAAATCCCTGCAATCCTATCACTGCGGCCAATACTCCCAAAATAGTAAAGGCAATTGATTTGGCCGAGGTAATTGTTCTCCAATTAATTTTCCGTCCTGGCATTTTTCGGTAATTGAAATGATTCTTATTCCAATAATTCCCATAAGCCAAAGTAGTCGATTGAAATCTTCGCCAACGCTCGCCTTACAGTCCCACAAATTAAGATTGATGGCAAAAAACCACTTGCCTCATTGATCAATCTACAGGAATTCCAAAGGTACATACAAAATCCTGAAATTGCCGCTTTATGCATTAATCAAACAAAAGCGACAAGTAAAGTGTGCATGAAAAACATGAATTAGATTCAGCTGTAAAATGGTTTTTTCAGAAAACAAAGGAGTTCAAAATCAAGATCCAATATACGAAATTATTATCTTTGGGGTGATGGCCTGAATTTCGGCTGAGACAAAAAGATGAGATAATATGAAAACCGGACAAACCGGCAAAGTAATGTGGATAACAGGAGCTTCTTCAGGTATCGGGGAAGCTTTGGCAAAGTGGTACAACAAACGGGGCTGGCGGCTCGTATTGACAGCCAGGCGAAAAGACGCTCTGGAGGATGTGGTAAATGGGCTGGAACGTCCGGAAAATACCCTTATACTTCCCATGGATGTAAGTGAATTTGAGCGCTATCCAGAAAGTGTGGATACGGTTCTCAACCACTTTGGTCGCATAGACTGCTGTATTTTAAACGCGGGTATAAGTCACCGGTCTTACATACGCGAAACGCGTTTTGAGGTCTTCAAAAAGCTGATTGATGTCAACTACCTCGGTACAGTAGCCCACGCCCACGCTGTACTGCCTGAATTCCGCAGGGCTGGAAGTGGTCATTTTGTGGTGATTTCATCGATGATGGGAAAATTTTCATCCCCCGGTCGGGCAGGCTACTGTGGCTCTAAACATGCATTACACGGCTTTTTTGATGGACTGAGAATGGAGGAATACCCCAATATTAAAGTCACGCTGGTTTGCCCCGGCTTTGTGAGTACGTCTGTTTCTGCCAATGCACTCACAGGAGATGGAAAACCAAGGGGAACGGTCGATAGGACTACGGAAAAAGGGGTACCTGTGGACAAAGCAGCGGAAATAATTGCACGTGCAGTAAGTAAAGGCAAGCGGGAAATTGCATTCGGTGGCATAGAAAAAACAGGATTGTGGCTGAAGCGGTTTTTTCCTTCTATGCTAGACAAAGTGGTACTCAGCAGCAAGAAAAACTGGGAATTTGACCGGGAAGAGAAATAGTTTATTATAAATCACCTATTTGACCATCTAACTCAATTGATAAACCAGGTTCCTTTCTTGCTCAGCCCATTCTGACCATTTGTATTGATAATTATCCAGAAATCTGAGATTGTCTCGAATTTTTTCAAAAAAATCTGCGGCACGGATGGTTTTTGCGCCCATACTTCGCAGGTGGTCAGTCTCCTCCTGGCAGTCAATTAGCCAAAAACCTTTTTTTTCGAGGATGCGACACAAGGCGATAAGCGCGAATTTTGAAGCATTGGGTCTGAGGGTAAACATGGACTCCCCATAAAATATCCGTCCTCTGGAAACACCGTACAATCCACCCACCAATTCACCATCCTCCCAAACTTCAAGAGAGTGTGCCATACCCTTTTGGTGCAAATCACAGAAAGAATTAATAAGGCCATCCCCAATCCAGGATGATGCCATACCATCCCGATCTACATTTTTACAGTTTTTCATAACTTCTTCAAATCGCTCATCAAGGGTAAAGCTAAATTTCCTTTGATTGAATATGGATCTCATGCTTTTAGAAACCTTCACCTCCCGGGGCAATAGGATCATGCGAGGATTGGGGAACCACCAAAGGGGAACGTCTCCGGGATTAAACCACGGGAAAATTCCATAGGTATAGGCCAATTCCAGTATATCGGGATGCAGGTATCCACCTATTGCAACCACCCCATCGGGGTCGGCAGTTAGTGGATGAGGAAATGTAATCAATCGTCATTTTTTTCAATCACTGCAGACAGTCCCCTGTCAACGAGGGCTGTTTTGAGTGGTCTCAAAACTTCCATGGTGGCGGATTTTACGGTGGCCTTCCCTTTGTAGTGGATAATCAGAGAAAGTTGCTCTGCTTGCTCGGAGGTGTGGCCTAGAATATCAATAAAGCACTCAATCACCCAATCGAATGTGTTGTGGTCGTCATTGTAAACAATCAAATCCGCACGATGACCTGAATCAACCGCCTCTTCGACCAATACTTCTTCAAATTCTTTGGGAAAATCGTCTCTTAAAATCTTTTCCATATCGATTGTCTTCACAGATTTTTTCACTACCCAAAAGTAAGTAATTTTGTCGATCCAAACAAATACATTGTCGTGATCAATTTGTCAGGTCCTTTGAATCTTCTCCGTTTAGGAAGGAAAACAAAATTGGGTACTTGTAATAATGTCGGTTTTCATTCCTCTTCTGCAAAATACTCGCCTAATTTGATAGAGAAAAACTTAACGCAAGCCGTTCTCTTTCCTTGTATAATCAGGGCTATTATTACAGCTTTCAACCCACATTATAATGATTTTAACATCAATCATAAATTTTATAACATCTATCTCCAGCAGAATTTATTCATAGGAACTTAGACAAACTATTAGCTTTTCATCGTAAAAAGCAGGCATGGCATCTTCCCAAACTACCCAGCTTGTTTATTGGCAGCCAGAATATACCAGTTTTTCTTAACTTTGCGTTCCATTAGATGAAAATTTGAACGTGCCTATGCGGTGCGTAATGTTTCAAGTTATTAAATTGTTTTATGGTTATATTGGCTTTTTTTGTTGCTCACTGGTACTTATCACTCTTCACGCAAACCTTTTTCCACCATCGCTACTCTGCTCATAAGCAGTTTACCATGTCTCGTTTTTGGGAAAAGACCTTTTTTGTACTATCCTTTATTTTTCAGGGTTCTTCGTATCTCAGTCCGTATGCATACGGGATTATGCATCGCATGCACCACGCCTATGCTGACACAGAGAAAGATGTACACTCTCCTAAGTACGACTCGAATTTCTTTTCAATGATGTGGCGTACCAAACTCATTTACGAGGATATTTTCACCGGAAAGTTTCCCGTGGAGGAAAAGTTTAAGAAAGATGTACCGGAGTGGCACGCATTTGATCGAATAGCTTCTCACACCTTAACTCGCGCTATGTGGGTCGGTGTTTATATCGCTTTCTATGCCGTTTTTGCTACTCAGTGGTGGATGTTCCTTTTGGTACCCATTCACGCTGTAATGGGTCCTTTCCACGGAGTTATCATCAACTGGTTTGCGCACAAGTACGGATACACCAACTTCAAGGTAAAAGATACTTCTAAAAACCTGTTGCCGATAGATATCCTGATGTTGGGAGAGGGTTTTCACAACAATCACCACAAACACGCCTCAAGACCCAACTTTGGTGTTAAGTGGTTTGAGTTTGATCCCATCTATCCAATCATTCTCTTTTTCAACAAAGTGAATATCATTCGCCTCAACAAGGCCCATGCGTGATTTTCGACCTAAGGATGAGAGAAGTCGAAGGTCCAATTAATTTCTTTGCGCCATGTCAACAATTCGTACCTGGAGAATCAACAATGCGGATGTTCCGGTTAAAATTGTTTATGAAAACAGGCGCAATGCCAGGTTTTCTATGACGTCCAGTTCGTTTGTACTTCGCATACCCGCTTTTGAAACTGAACAAACCAAGGCTGAGCTGGAGGAATCCGGAAAAAGGTGGATCGAATCCACTATTTCCCGGAAACCTGACCTCCTGAATTTATTCGCACAAAGAACTTACCGGGATGGTGATACGATCCGCACTTTTGATCGTGAAATTCAGATTGCGGTAAACAGGCAGCCGGATCGAAAGGGACTTTCACTCTCCCTCAAATCAAATATTCTCGAAATCAACACAGGCGAACCGGAAGTTAAAGAGTTAGAGGGTGAAGGGGTTTCAAAGACCGTCCAAAAGGCCTTTGCGAAAATTTACACTATGCTCGTAACGAAAAGAGCGCTGGACCTGGCTGAGCAAAAGGAGCTTCCTACTTTTGAGAAATTGAGGCTGACATATATGAGTTCGCGCTGGGGATCTTGCACATCGAAAAAGGGGAACCTTAGTATTAACACCAAATTGGTACTCGCGCCTGCTGAGGTATTGGATTCCGTGATTATTCATGAGCTGGGACATTTGGTTTACGCTGATCACAGCAGAAATTTCTGGAAATTGATCGGTGAAAAGGACCCCAATCACCGTCAACACAGCAACTGGCTCAAAACAAATGGGACGAGACTTCAGTTATGAATTGCGTTCCAGGCTTTGTGGGTTTGGATGGAAAAAGGCGCAATTTTTGCCCCAGAGTACCAAAACGGGATTGGGTAACCAATAAATCACCATATTTGCAGTTGAAAGAGATTGTTATTACCATGCAGGACTGAAAAATCATGAATCAGGTCGATAGAAAACTACTTTACAACAAAACCTACTACAAGGGTGAAGAATATCCCTGGGTGGTTCTGGTACACGGTGCCGGAGGGAGTTCTGCAATTTGGTTTAAGCAGTTGCGGGCCTACCGCGACAATTTCAATATTTTGCTGGTGGACCTCAGGGGACACGGCAAATCCGCCGACGTTTTTACGGAGTGGACCAACAAAAAGCGCTACACTTTTCGCGAAGTGAGCCAGGATGTGATCGATGTATTGGACCACCACAGAATTGAAAAAGCCCACTTTGTGGGAATATCACTGGGCACCATTATTATCCGTGTCATTGGTGAATTGTACCCCGAGCGGGTGAATTCAATGGTGATGGGTGGTGCCATCATTCGATTCAATACCAGGTCCCGTTTTTTGCTTTGGATTGCGCGTCAGATCAAGCACTTTGTTCCTTTCATTTGGATATACCGCATATACGCCTGGATTCTTTTGCCGAAAAAACGCCACTCAGAGTCCAGGAACCTGTTTGTTCGAGAAGCCAAAAAACTCTACCAAAAGGAATTCCTGCGGTGGATTCGCATTACCACCAACATCAATCCCATTATGAAGTATTTCAGGGAGCGAGAATTGAGAATTCCCGTACTTTACCTTATGGGCGATGAGGATTATATGTTTTTACCCTCTGTAAAAACCCTGGTCCAAAAACACAATCACTCTATTTTGAGTGTGATCACCGACAGTGGTCACGTCTGCAATGTTGATCAGCCGGCTGAATTCAACCGAATCTCAATTGATTTTATCCAACAGCACTCCAGAGGCTGAAAATCTACTCACTGATCGGTTTTATTACCGCTGTATCATAAGTTTTTCAACTCCGATCAATTCCCCTGTTTTGCGATTGGATATTCTGAATAAATACATCCCCCTGCTTTGATTGGCCAGGTCTATGGACTGCATTTCAGCAAGATCGGACCTATCCATTATCAAGCGGCCCATACTATCAAAAACCTGAAGTCGAAGATGTTGGTGTGAGGATCCACCGATAGCGAGATTTACCTCGTTGGAGATAACCGGGTTAGGAAATAGTCTGAATTTGGGACTCGCGGTCCTTATTTCTTCGGTAGATGTCGGCTCTTCAATCAAACCTCTGCGCGGACCTTCAATTACTGCACGCATTATGGTTATTTGCCCAAGGGTAAAGCTGTTCATACAGCGTTCATCTGAGTAGTCCATGTAATTTTCAATCATGTCCGGCAGGTCTTCGATCGGGTCGATGCAGGTATTTCTGGTAGTATCGCATGCCCATTCAGAGGAACTCGCTTGATTGGGAGTATCCTCCACACCATCGTCTTCCAAACACCCATCTCCAAAAAGAGCATCTCCCCAAATATGGCGAAGGCCGAGATAATGACCAACTTCATGGGTAGCCGTTCGACCATATCCACTAACGGGTTCACCAATTCCGGGATCAATCGTGAGATCATTGTTTCTTCCAAAAATCCGGTAATCCACCACCACCCCATCAAAGGCGGGATTAGGCGCTGAAGATCCTTCCGGCCAGTTGTCCAGGCCAGCTGGGGGATAAGCATAACCCAATACCTGTCCCAGGGGAATTCCAAATACTTCAAGTGGCTGCAACTTGCAAACCCATATATTCATATAGTGCTCAGTGTCCCATGCAACACTACCCTGGATGGAGTCTTTGACCTGGTCGGGCAAGCCTGTCAATGTGGGAGTGAATTCAGCATTGGTCTGTACACGCTCTAAGGCAACCAACTCAAACTCAATTCCTGGATCTCCAACTCTGTCGGCAAAAATGGTGCGAATATTGTCTGCATCAGCGTTCATGCGTCTGAAATCTTCATTGAGGGTTTCTATCTGGTTGAAAACAATAGAATCATGGAGATTCTCCTCTTCCTCTTTCCACACAATGTGCACAACAACCGGGATGGTATAGATTTCCTGGCCGCGATATGGTTGAATTGCGCGAGATCTTGCCTCTTCAAAAGTTTTTTGTACCACATCGAGGTATCCGGGGTAATTCCTCTCCATTTGCGACTTGAGAATTCCGTCACCACAGATCATCATCTGTGAGTCAGCCGAATTATACAAGCCAAAAGAGATCATAAAAGTAAGGGCGGAAATCAGTAAACTTTTTTTCATGAATCCTATTTTTTGATAGTTGTTTAGACATAGTCGCTGCAAATTAATGATTTTATTGCTTGTGGTTTACCGAATCAATGGATATTCCATAAAATATTCTTTTTTTTAGACAAAGTCTCCTATTGCCTCGACATAATATGAGGCTGGTCTTATTGCTTTGGTTAACTTTGATTCACGGTACATTTTTTTCTTAATGGATTAAGTTATCTCTGTTTGAAAGTTGATATTAGCATTGTAGAATAGCCGGTCATCGTATTGAAATAGTGCGAGAGGCTGAAACACTAAATTTTATCAATGACAAGGACCTGTTTATTATTGTTGATGTTGGTATTTTTTCTGGTTGAGAGTTGGGATCTGAAAGGCCAATCATCAGACCCTGTATATACAGACAAGCAAGAATGGGCATTGGGTTTGAAAGCAGGTACCGGATTACTACTCGCCCACAAGGAAGAACTCAAATACCTCAATACCGGCATGTACCACTCCCTGGAACTCAATTATGAAAAGAGGGTTGATGGCAGTCATCGGTGGCACGATATCTACAATTATCCATCCTATGGGTTTTCCGCTATTTTTTCGTATCACGGGGATAGAGAAAAAGTGGGTAACTCATTATCGCTATCCACTTTTTTAAGCCTCCCATTGGTGAGAGTTTCGGGGAATCACAATATCAATTTGAGATTGGCAGGAGGTGGTGTTTATGTGCAAAACCCCTTTGACCCTTTAGAAAATCACCGTAACCTGGCAATTAGTACGCATTTGAATATTTTTGTTCAGTTGATGATTGAATATGGCTATCGACTCAATGAGGATTGGGACGTCTCACTGGGAGTAAAGTTTAATCACTTTTCCAATGGATCCTACCTCAAACCCAATACGGGCATTAATTACGCCATGGTTTCAGCTGGCTTAAGCCGGGTGTTCAACAGAGATCAAAGAGCGTCGGAAATCAGAGACAGATACATACCCAAGACAGAATGGAATGTCATGGTCACTGGCTCGCTCAGGTCCCCACACATCAATTCCAATTCCCAATTTGGGGTAGGCTCGCTCAACTTCCATTTCAACCGCCGGTTCAGCCGTAAGTTTTTTGCAACGGTAGGCACAGACCTGGTGTACAATGCTGCCAACAGAAGAGATCTTGAGATTAGATATTCCAAACGTCCCTCGCGCTCGGACAATTTCCAACTTGGAATTTTTGGTGGGGTGGGAATGCGATTTGGTCAATCCAGTATAGTTTTGACAAAGGGATACACCGCGGTGAGTTACTCCGGACCCACAGCAGGAATTTACCACCGGTTTGCCTTCAGGAGACAATTCAGACCCGATTTTTTCTACCACATTGGGATTTTTTCGAACTACTTTAAGGCCAATTTTCTGGATGTCGGATTGGGCTACACCATAAATGTAAAATGATGATGTGGATAAATGCCAGGACTCTGTTACCCCTTTTTTTAGCTGCGCTGATTTTTTCCTCCTGCAGTACAGACAAGTGTTTTAATTCCACAGGTCCCCTTGATGAGCTGGAGATTGAAATTGGACCCCTTGACAAAATCACCGTTTACGACTATATCGACTTACGTCTGGTGCAATCGGATGAAGAAAAAGCCATTGTACGAGCGGGTGCCAATGTAATTGAGCATATTGCGGTTGAGTACAATAGCGATGGAGCGGGACAGGTCACCATTAGCGATTTGAATCAATGCCGGTGGTTGCGCAACATGGAAAAAAGACCTGAGGTGGAAATCCACACCCCTCATCTTCGCAAAATTGATTTCTTTAGCCACGGTGATCTGGTTGCAAAAGATTGGAATCTATCCCAATTAGAAGTAGAGAGTCTCAGATCGGGCAGGGATTTTCACATTGGTGGGCAGATTGATACCCTGAGATTTTTACTGGAAAAAGGATCTCCGGATCTTTATCTGTCCGGTAATGCTGACTTTGTATTCGTCTATCACTTCGGTTCAGGTTTTATCTATGCCGAAAATCTTACAGCCAACAGAATGCATCTGCATCACAATAGTACCGGTGATTTTCATGTCTTTCCCGTAGAGGAGTTGTTTGCAGAAATTCACGGAAGAGGCAATGTTTATTACTACAATGAACCTGAAGAAATCGGCGGCCCTATCATAGGTAGTGGTCGCATTTTACCGGCAAATTAGATTGAACAAAATTTTTACGCTTGGTTGCGAATCTAAAATACTGCGTCCTGACCTCCATCCATGTCAGCTTGTCTTCTCTCTTGTCTGTCCTGATATCCTCTGAATCTCCAGCTAAGCGAAAGGTTTAGCACCCGGCTCTCTCTTTCAAAATACCTGCGTTGGTTGAAGTTTGCGCTTTCGGTATTGAGCGTGAAGTTTTGAGTTTGGAAAACATCCGACAAGCTCAGACTTACGGTGGCATTTCGGTTGAAAACCTCTCTTCTCATTCCAATATTGACGGAAAACCTGGGGTCAATGGTTCCCTGTGGAATTACGATCGGCCCACGGTAATTGGCGATCAACTGAAAGGAAAACCAATCCCGAATTCTGGTATTGCCCATCAGGTTGAGCGTCCAGGAGAATCTGGAGTTGGAGTAGCGGCC
>SL_3KL_010_SEDDRAFT_10002328_pt1 | contig 17413 bp, 13 predicted proteins | sample SodLakKL_010_SED_2_FD_10381 | JGI IMG/M metagenome (IMG submission 10381) | reverse complement strand
CCCGCCGATCGTCGCCGAGGCGATCGAACGGCTGCCGAAGCTGCGCACCGTCTGGCTGCAGATCGGGGTGGAAAGCGACGCGGCCTTCCGCATGGCGGCGGCGCGCGGGATCGACTTCGTGCAGAACCGCTGCCCGAAGATCGAGTACCAGCGGCTCTTCGGCGAACTGCGCATGGGCGGCTTCAACACCGGCATCATCTCGTCGAAGCTCTGAGCGCGGCCGAGGCGGCGATCCGGGGCGGCGAAGGGGACGGAGGTGCTCCCGCCCCTCGTCAGGCTGCACCTGCGGTGCAACCTTCCTCGCGTTGGGCCGGGCGCCGCGCCCCTGCGGGGCGCGGCGCGGGGGCCGTGCCGCCGGCGGCGTACCGGTCAACGCTTCCGCGGCGCAACGCGCGCATCTGCACCCCCCTGCCACCCGTTTGCCACCCGCCTGCCACACACCTGCCAAACCGAACTCGGCAGCCGGTTTCCGGCCGCTCAGCGCGTCCCGGTCAGCGCCAGGAAGGCGTCCTCGAGGTCGGGTTCGGCGGTCGAGAGATCGAGGATGTCGACCCCGGCCGCGGTCAGCGCCGCCAGGATCTGGCCGGCATGGACGCGGCTGCGCGGATAGAGGAAGGCGAGCCAGCCATCGGCGCGATCCTCGCGGCTGACCCCCTCGGGCAGGTCCAGCCGGCCGACCTCGCCCGCCGCGCGCACCAGCAGCGTCTTGCCGTCCATCCGCTCGAGGATCGCCGCCGTCGTGTCGCGCACGATCACCGCGCCGTGGTCGATGATCGCGATCTCGTCGCACATTTCCTGCGCTTCCTCGAGGTAGTGCGTGGTCAGGATGATCGTCATCCCCTCGGCGTTCAGGCGCCGCACATTCTCCCACAGCATCTGCCGCAGCTCGATATCGACCCCCGCCGTGGGCTCGTCCAGCACCAGCACCTGCGGCCAGTGCACCAGCGCCTTGCCCAGCAGGAGCCGCCGCCGCATGCCGCCCGAAAGCGTGCGGGCATAGGCCTCGGCCTTGTCCTCGAGCCCGATCAGCCGCAGGATCTCGTCGGTGCGCCGCGCGTGCTTCGGCACGCCATAGAGCCCCGCCTGCACCTCGAGCGCGTCGCGGGGGCTGAAGAACGGGTCGATGTTGAGTTCCTGCGGCATCACCCCGATCGCCGCCCGCGACTGCCGCGGATTGGCGTCCTGGTCGAAGCCCCAGATCCGCACCCGCCCCGCGGTCTTCACCACCAGCCCCGCCAGGATGTTGATCAGCGTGGACTTTCCCGCCCCGTTCGGACCCAGGAGGCCGAAGATCGAGCCCGCCGGCACGGTCAGGTCGATGCCCTTCAGCGCCTCCTTCGCGGTGCCGGCTCCCGCCGCGGCATAGAGCTTGCGCAGCCCCTCGATCTCGATGGCGGTCTCGCTCATCTTGCTCCTGCCGGGCAAATCGGTATCAATGCCCGCGTGCCTAGACCGAATGCCCGCCCGTGACAAGGAAGCCCCCGAGGAGGCCCCGATGAGTGCCCTGCCCGCGCATCCCGCCCCCGCGACCGAGATCGTGTCCAAGACCCGCATCGCCTGCGACGGCGGCGAGGGAGCGCTGGGACATCCACGCGTCTGGCTGTCGATCCCCGAGGCGGAGGGCTGGATCGANTGCCCCTATTGCGACAAGCGCTTCATCCTCGAAGGGTCCGAGGCGGCGAAGGCGCATGAAAGGATGGGCGGCAAGGCCGCCTGACCCGCGCAGTCACCCGGTCCGCCCGCGTCTGGCCCCCGCCGGGCGAAGCTGGCATAACCCCGGCAAGCAGTCAGCGGGGGGCGCGGGATGGGCACGACATTCGGCAAGGACGATCATCTGCACCTGATCGACGGCTCGGCCTATATCTTCCGCGCCTACCACGCCCTGCCGCCGCTCACGCGGAAATCGGACGGGTTGCCGGTGGGCGCGGTCGCGGGCTTCTGCAACATCCTGTGGAGCGAGCTCACCCGCACCAACGACGACGCGCCGACGCATCTGGCAGTGGTCTTCGACTACTCGGCCACCACCTTCCGCAACGAGATCTACGACGCCTACAAGGCGAACCGCCCCGAGCCGCCCGAGGACCTGCGCCCGCAATTCCCGCTGACCCGCGAGGCGACGCGGGCCTTCAACATCCCCTGCCTGGAACTGGACGGCTACGAGGCCGACGACATCATCGCCACCCTCGCCCGGCAGGCGGTCGCGCGCGGCGGGCGGGCGACGATCATCTCGTCCGACAAGGACCTGATGCAGCTCGTCGGCGACGGGATCGTGATGCGCGACCCGATGAAGGATCGCCTGATCGACCGCGACGGCGTGATCGAGAAGTTCGGCGTGCCGCCCGAAAAGGTGGTCGATGTCCAGGCGCTGGCCGGCGACAGCGTCGACAACATCCCCGGCGCGCCGGGGATCGGGGTGAAGACCGCGGCGCTCCTGATCAACGAGTTCGGCGATCTGGAGACGCTGCTCGCGCGCGCTGCAGAGATCAGGCAACCCAAGCGCCGCGAGACGCTGATCGAGCATGCCGAGAAGATCCGCCTCTCGCGCAGGCTGGTCGAGCTCGACCCCGAGACGCCGCTCGACGTCACGCTCGACGAGCTTGTCATCCGCAAGCCCGAGCCCGAGGCGCTCCTGGGGTTCCTGGCGCAGATGGAGTTCCGCACGCTCTCGCGCCGGGTCGCCGACAGGCTGGGCGTCGAGCCGCCGGTGATCGCCGAGGCGCCGCCGGCAGCGGAAGCCGCGCCCGAGGCCGAACCGCCCGCCGCCGCGCCCTTCGACCACGCGGGCTATGTCTGCATCCGCGAGATGGCGGTGCTCGAGGACTGGATTGCCCGCATCCGCGACCAGGGCCATGTCGCCTTCGATACCGAGACCACCTCGCTCGACGAGATGCGCGCCGAACTGGTCGGCATCTCGCTCGCCCTGGCGCCGGGCGAGGCGGCATATGTCCCGCTCGGCCACCGCGACGGCGACGGCGACCTTTTCGGCTCGGACGCGCTGGCCGAGGGGCAGATCGGGCTCGAGCAGGCACTTGCCGCGCTGAAGCCCGTCTTCGAGGACGACGCGATCCTGAAGATCGGGCAGAACGTGAAATACGACGCCAAGGTGCTGGCGCGGCACGGGATCGCGGTCGCGCCCTTCGACGACACGATGCTGCAGTCCTACGCGCTGCATGCCGGGCTGCACGGGCACGGGATGGACACGCTGAGCGAGCAGTTTCTGGGCCATATCCCGATCCCGATCAAGGAACTTATCGGCTCGGGCAAGTCGATGAAGACCTTCGACCGCGTGCCGATCGCCGATGCCGCGCGCTATGCGGCCGAGGATGCCGACGTGACGCTGCGGCTGTGGCAGACCTTCCGGCCGCGGCTGCACCGGGCTCGGGTGACGACGGTCTACGAGACGCTGGAGCGGCCGCTGGTGCCGGTGCTCGCGGCGATGGAGCGCGCCGGCGTGCTGGTCGACCGCGAGACGCTCGCGCGCATGTCGAACGCGTTTGCCCAGAAGATGGCGCAGCTCGAGGACGAGATCCATGAACTCGCCGGCGAGAAGTTCAACGTCGGCTCGCCCAAGCAGCTGGGCGAGATCCTCTTCGACAAGATGTCGCTGCCCGGCGGCACCAAGGGCAAGACCGGCGCCTGGTCGACGCCCGCCGACGTGCTGGAGGACCTGGCGACCGAGCACGACCTGCCCGCCCGCGTCCTCGACTGGCGGCAGGTGGCCAAGCTGAAATCGACCTATACCGACGCGCTGCAGGACCATGTCCACCCCGAGACCGGGCGCGTGCATACCTCCTACGTGCAGACCGGGGCGAATACCGGGCGGCTCGCCTCGACCGATCCGAACCTGCAGAACATCCCCGTCCGCACCGAGGAGGGGCGGCGCATCCGCGAGGCCTTCGTCGCCGGGCGGGGGATGAAGCTCGTGAGCCTCGACTACAGCCAGATCGAGCTGCGCATCCTCGCCCATATCGCCGACATCCCGGCGCTGAAGGAGGCGTTCGAGAAGGGGCTCGACATCCACGCGATGACGGCGTCGGAGATGTTCGGCGTGCCGCTCGACGAGATGACGCCCGAGGTGCGGCGCCGGGCGAAGGCGATCAATTTTGGCGTGATCTACGGGATCTCGGGCTTCGGCCTGGCGCGCAACCTGCGCATCCCGCGGGCCGAGGCGCAGAGCTTCATCGACACCTATTTCGAGCGCTTCCCCGGCATCCGCGCCTACATGGACCGGACGGTGGAATTCGCCAGGGAACACCGCTACGTCNAGACGCTTTTCGGCCGCAAGATCCACACGCCCGAGATCAACGCCAAGGGACCGGCGGCTGGTTTCGCCCGGCGCGGCGCGATCAACGCCCCGATCCAGGGCACCGCCGCCGACATCATCCGCCGGGCGATGATCCGCATCCCCGACGCGATCGAGGGTCTGCCGGCGACGATGCTCCTGCAGGTCCATGACGAGCTCGTCTTCGAGGTCGAGGACGGCGCGGTCGACGAGGTGATCGGCCGGGTGCGCGACGTGATGGAGGGCGCGGCGGCGCCGGCGGTCGCGCTCGACGTGCCGCTCGTGGTCGATGCCGGCGTCGGTGCGCACTGGGCCGAGGCGCACTGAAGCGACGCCGCGGCGGGAGCGACGGAGGTGCTCCCGCGCCTTGTCAGGCTGCACTGCCGTGCAACCTTCCGCGGCTTGGGCCGGGCCGCGCGGCTTGCGCCGCGCGGCGGGCGGGCGCAGGATCGGCGGCAGGGCGACTCGGGAGGCGGCAATGTCGGACCTGGCGGGCTTCACGCAAGCGATGATCGACGCGGGCGAGGTGCGGCTCTCGGTGCACCGGGCCGGTCAGGGCGCGCCCCTGATCCTGCTGCACGGCTTCCCGCAGAATCATCGCTGCTGGCAGAAGGTCGCCCCCACCCTTGCCGAGCATTTCCACGTCATCGTGCCCGACCTGCGCGGCTATGGCGATTCGGACGCGCCGCCCGACGATGCCGGCCACCGCGCCTATTCCAAGCGGCGGATGGCCGAGGACATCACCGGGCTGATGGCGGCGCTGGGGATCGAGCGGGCGCATCTGCTGGGCCATGACCGCGGCGCGCGGGTGGCCTACCGGATGGCGCTCGACCATCCCGAACGGGTGGCGCGGCTGGGCATCATCGAGATCCTGCCGACGGTCGAGTACTGGGATGCCTTCGGCGCCGACCTCGCGCTCGCGCTCTACCACTGGACCTTCCTCGCCCAGCCGGCGCCGATGCCCGAACGGCTGATCGGCGCCGACCCGGCGGGCTGGATCGACCACACGCTGAAGTGCTGGACGCGGACGAAATCGCTCGCGCCCTTCTCGGCCGCGGCGCTTGCATCCTACCGCAGGCAGGCGGCGGACCCCGCGCGGCTCACCGCGATGTGCGCCGACTACCGCGCCGGGGCCACGGTGGACCGGGCGCAGGATGCCGAGGACCGCGCCGCGGGCCTGACCATCGCCGCGCCCTTGTATTTCCTCTGGGCCGAGGGCGGCTTTCCCGCGCGCACCGGCGATCCGGCCGGCACCTGGCGGCGCTGGGCGCGGCAGGTGACCGACAGCTCCTGCATCTCGGGCCATTTCGCCATGGAGGAGAACCCCGAGGCGGTCNTTTCGGCCTTCCTGCCGCATTTCCGCAAGGGCGGCTGAGCCGGCGCGGCGGGCCGTGGCCGGGCGGAACGCCCGGAAAAGCAGCAGGCTATGGCGCGCGGGGCACGGTGACGCGAGGGTGCGCAGCCGGGCCCTTGTATCGCTCGCGCGATTGCGCATATGACGAACGCCGCCCACCCGGCCGCCCCCGAGGCCCGCCGGACAGAGGATTCAGGAGACCCCGCCATGACCCCTTTCGCCATTGCCGGTGTGCAGATGCACGTCAGCGCGCTGCATTCCAATGTCGAGGGGATGCTGCAGCGGCTCGACATCCTGATGGCGCGCTTTCCCTGGACGCAGATGGTGCTGTTCTCCGAACTCGCGCCCTTCGGCCCCCTGCCCCGCTACGCCCAGCCCTTCCTCAACGACACGCTGGAGCGGTTCTGCACCGCCGCCCGGCACTACAAGGTCTGGCTGATCCCCGGCTCGATGTTCGAGAAGGGGCCGGACGGCAAGATCTACAACACCTCGGCGGTGATCGACCCCGAGGGGCGGCTGGTGACCAGCTACCGCAAGATGTTTCCCTTCCGCCCCTACGAGACCGATGTCGCGGGCGGCACCGAGTTCTGCATCTTCGACGTCCCCGAGGTCGGCCGGTTCGGGCTGTCGATCTGCTACGACATCTGGTTTCCCGAAACCACGCGGCAGCTGACCAGCGCCGGGGTCGAGGTGCTGCTGCATCCGGTGCTGACCGGCACCACCGACCGCGATGCAGAACTGTCGATCACGCGCGCGACCGCCGCGCAGTTCCAGTGCTACGTCTTCTCGGTCAACGGGCTGGGCGCCGGGGGCGTCGGGCGCTCCTGCGTCGTCGATCCCTCGGCGCATGTCCTGCACCAGTCGACCGGACAGGAGGACCTGTTCCCGATCGAGGTCGATCTCGACCTCGTGCGACGGCAGCGCGAAACGGGGATGAAGGGCCTCGGCCAGGTGCTGAAGAGCTTTCGGGACAGAACGGTTGATTTTACCGTCTATGACCGGAATACTGGCTGGGATGAGTATCTGAACACGCTGGGGCCACTGGAACTGCCGAAGCAGGGATCACGCGCGGGACTGCATGTCGATTTCACCGGAACGACGGCCAGACAGACGCGCCACGGACACAACCTGCACGTTCCTACCCAGGGCGCAGCGCAGCCGAACGGCGAGGGCCACTGACCGTCGAACCGGCGGCGCAGTCCTCTGTCGGCTTCGGCGGTACGGGGGGAGGGCTTCATGCAGTCGGTGAACGAATACTATTCCGCGGTACAGCTGCGATTCGACCGCTGGTCGGCGTTGCGCGAGACGATGGCGACATTGGCGCGCAACCCCGACGGGCGCGGCTCGGTCGGGATGCGCAAGCGGGTGGCCGAGCTTTTCGACGCCCTGACGGTGATCGAGCCCTACTGGGCCTTCCCCGGCATGGCCGCCTTCGACATGCTGCGCCGGCAGTTCGAGCACGGCAATCTCGACGCCGCGGCCTTCGGCATCCACCGGGTGACGCGGGCGCTGACCTCGGGCGCCTATCGCCGGCGGCACATCCCGCTCGAACGCGAGATGGGCGACAGCGAGGATCACGAGGACGAGGCGCTGCTCTCGCCCGAGGCGCGGGCGCTGTCGAAACCCTATTTCGAGGTGCTGATCGTCGATGACGTGAACGAGCAGCAGGAACGCTGGCTGAAATCGAACGTCGCCCGCATGCGCCGGCACGAGGATCCGTTCATCTACGAATCCGTCGTCGTGCCCTCGGTCGAGGACGCGCTGATCGCGGTGCTGTTCAACCACAATATCCAGGCGATCGTCGTGCGCCCCGGTCTGCGGCTGAAGTCGCGCACCGAACTCGCCATCCTCAAGCGCCATCTCAACCGCGCCGGCGGGGCGGAGGGGATCGAGTCGATGGCGCCCGAGGATTACGGGCCGGAGCTTTGCCGGCTGATCGCCCGCGTCCGGCCCGAGCTCGACGCCTACCTCGTCACCGACCGCTCGGTCGAGGACATCGCCGGGCTCGACCTCGGCATCTGCCGGCGCGTCTTCTACAACCAGGAGGACTTCCTGGAACTGCATCTGAACATCCTGCGCGGCGTGCAGGCGCGCTACAAGACGCCGTTCTTCACCGCGCTGGTGAACTATTCCAAGCAGCCGACAGGCGTCTTTCACGCCATGCCGATCAGCCGCGGCAAGTCGATCAGCCGCTCGCACTGGATCCAGGACATGGGCGCCTTCTACGGGCCGAACATCTTCCTCGCCGAGACCTCGGCGACCTCGGGCGGGCTCGACAGCCTGCTCGAGCCCCACGGGCCGATAAAGGAGGCGCAGGAATACGCCGCGCGCGCCTTCGGGTCGAAGCAGACCTTCTTCGCCACCAACGGCACCTCGACCTGCAACAAGATCGTGGTGCAGGCGCTGGTGCGGCCGGGCGACATCGTGCTCGTCGACCGCGACTGCCACAAGTCGCACCATTACGGCATGGTGCTGGCCGGCGCGCAGGTCGTCTATCTCGACAGCTACCCGCTCAACGACTACTCGATGTACGGCGCGGTGCCGCTGCGCGAGATCAAGCACCAGCTTCTGGCACTGAAGGCGGCGGGCAAGCTCGACCGGGTGCGGATGCTCCTGCTGACCAACTGCACCTTCGACGGCGTCGTCTACAATGTCGAGCGGGTGATGGAGGAATGCCTCGCGATCAAGCCGGATCTCATCTTCCTGTGGGACGAGGCCTGGTTCGCCTTCGCCCGCTTCGGGCCGACCTACCGGCAGCGCACGGCGATGAACGCCGCCAACAACCTGCGCGAACGCCTGCGCAGCCCCGAACAGGCCAAGGCCTGGGAAAAGCAGCAGGAAAAGCTGAAGGACGCGAGCGACGCGACGCTGATGAAGACCCGGCTGGTCGCGCCGCCCGATGCCCGCGTGCGCGTCTACGCCACGCAATCGACGCACAAGACGCTGACCGCGCTCAGGCAGGGCTCGATGATCCATGTCAACGACCAGGACTTCAAGGGCCAGGTCGAGCAGAGCTTCCACGAAGCCTACATGACTCATACCTCGACCTCGCCCAACTACCAGATCATCGCCTCGCTCGATGTCGGCCGCCGGCAGGTCGAACTGGAAGGTTTCGAATTCGTCCAGCGCCAGGTCGAGGCGGCGATGGCGATGCGCCGGGCGATTTCGACCCATCCGCTCCTGCAGAAGTATTTCAAGGTGCTCACCGCCGGCGACATGATCCCGGCCGAGTTCCGCGAAAGCGGGGTCGAGAGCTACTATCGCGCCGACCAGGGCTGGGTCGATATCTGGGAATGCTGGGAGAAGGACGAATTCGTCCTCGACGCCACCCGCGTGACGCTGGCCGTCGGCGGCACCGGCTGGGACGGCGACACGTTCAAGACCCGGATCCTGATGGACAAGTACGGCATCCAGATCAACAAGACCTCGCGCAACACGGTCCTGTTCATGACCAATATCGGGACCACACGCTCCTCGGTCGCCTATCTGATCGAGGTGCTGGTCGAGATCGCGCGCAGCCTCGACGACCTTCTCGACGACGCCTCGAAGATGGAGCGCATGGCCTTCGAGAAGCGGGTCAGGAGCCTCGTCGAGGAACTGCCCCCGCTGCCCGATTTCTCGCGCTTCCACGATGCCTTCCGCGCCGATCAGGTCACCTCGGAGGGCGACATCCGCAAGGCCTTCTTCCTCGCCTATGACGAGGACAACTGCGACTATCTCGACCTCACCGGCAGCCTGCGCGCGGCGCTCGATTCGGGCCGCGAGGTCGTCTCGGCGAGCTTCATCATCCCCTACCCGCCGGGCTTCCCGATCCTCGTGCCGGGCCAGGTGGTGAGCCGCGAGATCCTCGACTTCATGCTCGCGCTCGACGTCAACGAGATCCACGGCTACCGTCCCGACCTCGGGCTGCGGGTCTTCACCGACGACGCGCTGGCCCGGCTGGCCGGCGCGGGGCTCGCCGACGCGGCGGAATGACNAANAAAGAACAGGGAGAGTGAGATGCCCAAGAAGGAACTGCGCAACATCTCGGAGATCCGGCGGTTCTTCCACCGCAACGAGGACCCGATCTACTTCATCTCGGCGACCAACTTCAACCTCCTCGGCCTCGACGAATGGGTCAAGAACTTCAAGTACATCTGCTACATCGACTGCTATGACGGCAAGCACCCGAACGTCTTCTGCCCCTCCGAGGCGCCGCATGCCGAGTTCCAGTCGATCGAGGACATCAACAACTACCTGCTGCAGCACAAGGAGGTGATCGACTTCATCAAGCGCCGCGGCGGCAAGCCGAAATTCGTCTTCCTGATGTTCGACGAGGAGACCGAGCGGCTGTCGAAGGAACTGGGCGCCGAGGTCTGGTTCCCCAGGGCGAGCCTGCGCACGCGGATGGACAACAAGATCGAGACGGTGCGCGTGGGCAACAAGGCAGGCGTGCCCTCGGTGCCGAACACGCTTTCCGAGGTCAAGGACTACAAGCACCTGCAGCAGGTCTGCGACAAGGCCGGGCTGGGCCATGACCTGGTGCTGCAATCGGCCTTCGGCGATAGCGGCCACACCACCTTCTTCATCAGGTCCGAGGCCGATTTCCGCCGCCACGAGCACGAGATCGTCGGCCAGGGCGAGATCAAGATCATGAAGCGCATCGACTGCCGCGGCTCGGCGATCGAGGCCTGCGCCACCAAGGAAGGCACGATCGTCGGTCCCCTGATGACCGAACTCGTCGGCTTCAAGGAACTCACCCCCTATCGCGGCGGCTGGTGCGGCAACGAGATCTTCGCCACCGCCTTCCCGCCCAAGGTCCGCCAGCAGGCGCGCGAGTTGACCTTCAAGTTCGGCGAGCAGCTCAGGAAGGAAGGCTATCGCGGCTATTTCGAGCTCGACTTCCTGATCGACAAGAAGACCGGCGATCTCTGGCTGGGCGAGCTCAATCCGCGCATCACCGGCGCCAGTTCGATGACCAACCACGCCGCCTTCGCCCATGCCGACGCGCCGCTCTTCCTGTTCCATCTTCTCGAATTCTCGAAGAAGAAGTTCCACCTCGATGTCGAGGAGCTGAACGCCCGCTGGGCCGATCCCGACATGATCGACGGCTGGTCGCAGATGGTGATCAAGCATACCGAGGATTCGGTCGACATCTGCACCGACGTGCCCGAAACCGGCATCTACCGGATGCTCGAGGACGGGCGCGTCGTCTTCGACCGGTTCGACTACCATCGCCGCGCCGTCGAGTCCGAGAACGAGGCCTTCTTCCTGCGCATCCTGCGGCCCGGCGACTACCGCTACGAGGGCGCCGATATCGGCATCNTGGTCACCCGCGGCCGGTCGATGACGGCAGGCTTCCAGCTCAACGAGCGTGCGAAGAAGTGGATCCACGGAATCAAGCAGGGCGTTTCCGCCAAACCCCTGCCGATGGCCGCGGCCGGTCCGGCGCTGGCGGATCCGGCCTTCAAGATCCTCTGAGGCAGATGCAGCTCGTCTGGCGCGCCATCGACGAGATGGAGCCCGGCCCGAAATGGGCCGGGCTCTTTGCCGAGTTCTGGCCCGACTACCATCGCTGGTGGCTGCGCGAGGGCGAGGATGCGCGCCCGACCTACTGGGAAAGCCGCAAGGCGCTCGAGACCTACATGCCCGAGATCGTGCCGCTCTACGACCGGCTGTGCGAGCTTGCCGGCGGCGGCGATCACGCGGCGCGGTTCCTCAGCTTCTACCGCCCGCCGCCCTATCTCTCGGGTTGCAGCCAGGCGATCTGGCCGGGCAAGGAGCCGGTGCTGGTGCGCAACTACGACTACCACCCGCTCGCCTTCGACGCGCTGGTGATGCGCACCGGCTGGCAGGGGCGCAAGGTGCTGGGCACCTCCGACGGGCTCTGGGGGCTCGTCGACGGGATGAACGACGCGGGTCTCGCGATGTCGCTCACCTTCGGCGGAAGGCGGGTGGTGGGCGACGGCTTCGGCGTGCCGCTGATCCTGCGCTACGTGCTGCAGACCTGCGAGACGGCGACCGAGGCCGGCATCGCGCTGGCGCGCCTGCCCACGCATATGAGCTACAACGTCACCGTCGTCGACCGGCAGCGGAACTTCCGCACGGTGATGATGGCGCCGGACCGGCCGGCGCGGGTGACCCATGCCGCGGTCGCCACGAACCACCAGGACAAGGTCGAATGGGACAGCCACGCGCGCTTCACCGCGACGGTCGAGCGCGAGCGATTCCTCCTCCAGCGCCTGACCCTGCATGTCGAGCCGCAGGAGAAGTTCATCGGCGCCTTCCTGCGCGCGCCGCTCTATTCCTCGGCCTTCGCGCAGGGTTTCGGCACGCTCTACACCGCCGTCTACCGGCCGCGGCTGGGCAAGATGGAACTACGCTGGCCGCGCGCCACCTGGCCGATGGACCTGCAGGATTTCCACGAGGACCGGCGGGTGATCTTCACCCCCGAAGCGGGTCTGAGGGCCTAGCCGGGACAGCGCCCCGAACCGCCCTGGATGGCGGTTAACAAACGGTTTCCTTGTCAGGATTTATCGCCTGATTTCTAGGGTTTGCCAGAATGCGCAAATTTGCGCATCGGCAGGCGGACGTCTCTTTCGACCGGAGCGCGGCGGCGGTTCACGCCCGCGCCGGCACCCGCTCGATCCGCGCCCCCAGCGCATTGAGGCGTTCGTCGATGCGCTCGTAGCCGCGCTCGATCTGCTGGGCGTTGTTGATGATGCTCTCGCCCTCGGCGCACATCGCGGCGATCAGCATCGCCATCCCGGCGCGGATATCGGGGCTTTCCAGCCGCGCGCCCCGCAGCTTCGACGGGCCCGCGACGATCGCCCGGTGCGGGTCGCACAGCACGATCCGCGCCCCCATCGCGATCAGCTTGTCGACGAAGAACATCCGGGACTCAAACATCTTCTCGAACATCAGCACGACGCCGTCGCATTGCGTCGCGGTGACGATCGCGATCGACATCGTGTCGGCCGGGAAGGCGGGCCAGGGCTGGTCCTCGATCTTCGGGATATGGCCGCCGAAATCGGGCTCGATCTTCATCTCCTGCCCCGCCCGGATCACCAGGTCGTCGCCCGCCACCTCGGGCCGGATGCCCAGCCGGGCGAAGTTCATCAGCGTCGAACGCAGATGCTCGACCCCGGCGTTCCGGATGGTCAGGTCGGAATCGGTCACCGCCGCAAGCCCGATGAGCGAGCCGACCTCGATATGGTCCGGCCCGATCCGATGGCTGCAGCCCGTCAGCGGCTTGCCGCCGTGGATCGTCATCGTGTTGGTGCCCACGCCCTCGATCACCGCCCCCATCGCCGTCAGGAAGCGGGCGAGATCCTGCACATGCGGCTCCGACGCGCAGTTGCGCAGGATGGTCACCCCCTCGGCGGCAACGGCGGCACAGAGCGCGTTCTCGGTCGCCGTGACCGAGGGTTCGTCCATGAACACATCCGCGCCGCGCAGCTTCGGGGCATTGAACACATAGGCGCCGTTCACGCCGATCTCGGCACCCAGCTGCTTCAGTGCCAGGAAATGCGTGTCCACCCGCCGCCGGCCGATCACGTCTCCCCCGGGCGGTGGCAGCACCAGCTCGCCGCAGCGCGCCAGCATCGGCCCCGCCAGCAGGATCGAGGCCCGGATGCGCGCGCAAAGGTCGGGGTCGAGGTCGGCGGGTCTGAGATCCCGCGCGGTGATTTCCAGCTCGTTGCGCGAAAGCCAGCGCGCCTCGGCACCGACCGACTGGATCAGCTCGACCAGCGCCTCGACATCGCGGATGCGCGGCACGTTCGACAGATGCACCCTCTGGTCGGTCAGGAGCGCCGCCGCCACGATCGGCAGCGCCGCGTTCTTGTTGCCCGAGGGCGTGATCACCCCGGTCAGCCGATGCCCGCCCTCGACGAAATACTGGATCCGCTCTCGCGGTCGCGCCTGTCCCATGCCTCGCTCCAAGCTCTTGTGGCTCTTGTCGTCATCGATAGCAGATCGTCGGCGGTGCCGGAACCGGAAATCCGCCTCATCAGCGCTCAGACGCCGGCGTCGGGATCCCCGTGGCAGACCAGGGGCTCGCGCGAGCGCTGGACCTCGTAGAGTTCGGTCGCCGAGCCCTCGCCGGCGAAGACCGCGCGCAGGCCCTCGTCGCTGCGCCAGAAGCTCCAGCATTGCGGCTCGATCGGCGAATGGTCGTAGACGAAGCAGATGTTGCCCGCCTCCTCATACCAGACGCCATTCTGGCATTCCTCGCCAATGAAGGCCCAGATTACGCGCCGGCCGGGAAGATACTGCTCGACCCCGTAGGGCACGCCCATGAAGCTGAAGGTCAGCGTCTGCCCGGTCGTGTAGGCTTCGAACTCGGTCGCGCTCATCCGGTCCTCGGCGCCCGCGGGCAGCGCGGCCAGGATCAGGGCGAAGGCAGGCAGGAAACGGGTCATGGGATCACTCGTGCAGGGGTCGCGGCACTCTGCCCGATCGCGCCGCGAAAGGCCAGCCGGCCACGCGGTCAACTCGCGGTCAACTCGGCGCGAGACCCCTGCCCCTTCCATCCCGGATCGGGCTGATATAGCTGGAGGCGGTCCCGAAAGGCGCAGGAGAGGCCCGATGTCCTTTTTCCGCAAGCTCAAGGAACGGATGTTCCGCTCCTCCTCGAAGCTGGACGAGGGGCTCGATGCGCTGGTCGGCGAGGCGGCCGAGCCCCCTGCCCCGGAACCGCCCGCCGAGGACGCGGCCGCGCCCGCCTCGCCCCCCGTCCCGGCGGTGCCGCAACCCGTCCCCGGCGCCGCCGCCGCGCCCGCCGCGCCCGAACCCGAGCCCGAGCGGCGCGGCATCCTCGCCCGGCTTGCCGGCCGCGACGCCGCGCCGCGCCGGGTGCTCGACGACGCCATGCTCGAGGAACTCGAGGAACTCCTGATCCAGGCCGACATGGGCGTCGAGACGGCGCTCAAGGTCACCGCCAACATCGCCGAGGGGCATCTCGGCCGGCGGCTCTCGGTGCCCGAGATAAAGGCCCTGCTGGCGGCCGAGATCACCCGCATCATGGAGCCCGTCGCGCGGCCGATGCCGCTCTATGCGAAGCGCCCGCAGGTGGTGCTGGTCGTCGGCGTCAACGGCGCCGGCAAGACCACGACCATCGGCAAGCTCGCCGCGCAGTTCCGGCAGGCGGGCAAGTCGGTGATCATCGCCGCCGGCGACACGTTCCGCGCCGCCGCGGTCGAACAGCTGCAGATCTGGGGCGAGCGCGCCGGCGTGCCGGTGATGACCGCGCCCGAGGGATCGGACCCCGCCTCGCTCGCCTTCGACGCACTCGCCCGCGCGCAGGCCGAGGGCGCGGATCTGCTGATGATCGACACCGCCGGAAGGCTGCAGAACCGCGCCGACCTGATGGCCGAGCTGGCCAAGATCGTGCGCGTGCTGCGCAAGAAGGACGAGAGCGCCCCGCATAACACGCTTCTGGTGCTGGACGCGACGACCGGGCAGAACGCGCTGCGGCAGGTCGAGATCTTCCGCGAGATCGCCGATGTCTCGGGACTGGTGATGACCAAGCTCGACGGCACCGCCCGCGGCGGCGTGCTGGTAGCGCTCGCCGACCGCTTCGGCCTGCCGATTCACGCCATCGGCGTGGGCGAGCAGATCGACGACCTCGCGCCGTTCGAGCCCGCCGAGTTCGCCGCGGCGCTCACCGGCGCCGAAAAGTGACCTCATCTGTCCGGAAGCATCCCGAGGCCCCGCTGGAAACACGTTGACGCGGCTTCGGCGTGTTTGCGGCTGTCTTGTCGGGCACTTGTCCTATCGTTTTTCCCAGCAAGCCAAGATGAACTCGATGGCTCGCGCCGTCTCAGCGCTCGGCGCCCAGGCGTTCCCAGACACAGGCGCGACCGGGGGAGGTGTCCGGCACGCCGGGCATCGAGACATAGCTCGGGGTCTCTTCGAGCAGGCGCAGACGACCAGTCGCGCAAAGCCCCGCCGCCCCCTCGGCGAAGCCCTCCCGCCAGACCGCGTCCTTGATTGTCAGGACGATCCGCCCGCCCGGCCGGGTGACGCGCAGAAGCTCTGCCATAGCCTCGAAGCCGACATGGCCACTGGTGAAGACCCCTGTCGAGATGACTGCCGCGAAGCGGGCATCGTCGAAGGGAAGGGGGTCTCCCAGGCGTGCCTCGACAAGATCGGCATAGACCCCCTTCGAGGCCGCCCGCGCCAGCATGCCCGGCGAGATGTCGAGCCCGACGAGCGGACCGAAGCCGAGGATCGCGAGCAGCTCGCCCGTCAGTCCGGTACCGGCACCGGCATCGAGCACCGGCCCGGTGCCGGGAGGCAGGTGCCGCGCCATCAGCGCCAGCCCGACCGCCGGATGCCGGTAGCCCGCCTGCGCCATTTCGGCGTCGTAGGTCTCCGCCCAGGTGTCGTATCCGGCGGCCGCTTCTGCCGGGTCGCGCGCCGCATAGACCTGCCGAAGGCTTTCCGATGTGGCCTTGTTCGGATCGGACATCGTCTCTCCCGCGGTTGTTCTGCCCCTGCTTCCGGGTCATACACCTCTGCGGGCCGGCTTGCACCCCTTCCGGATCGCCGGCCCGACGCAGGCCAGAACTCGCAACAGCTGGAGGAAGCGCGCCGTGACCGAGCCCCAGAACGACGAACCGCTTGCCGCCTTGCGCCGGATCCCGGCCTGGTCGGACTGTCCCGGCGATGCGCCCGTCACCCGGCTGGGCGGGCTGACCAACCGCGTCTGGCGCATCGACCTGCCGGGCGGACCGCTGGTCCTGCGCCTGCCGGGGAAGGGCACCGAGGCCTATATCGACCGCGAGGTCGAGGCGCATAACGCCGCGGCCGCGACGCGCGCCGGCGTCTCGCCGCCGCTTTTGCATGTCGATCCCGCCTGCGGGGTGATGGTGACCGCCCATGTCGAGGGCGTGACTATGACGCCCGAGGCCTTCGCCGCCCGCGCCGGCGCGCCCGCCCGCGCTGCCCGAGCCTTCGCGCAGCTCCATCGCAGCGGCGAGGAATTCCGCCACCGTTTCGAGCTCTTCGCCGAGATCGAGAAATACCGCGCGCAGGTCGCCGCGCTCGGTGTCGCGCTGCCCGAGGGCTACGATGCCACCGTCGCCAGCGCGGCGGACATCCGCGCGGCGCTGGCCGCGCGGCCGGTGCCGCTGGCCCCCTGCCATTGCGACCCGCTATGCGAGAACTTCATCGATACCGGCGTGCGGATGTGGGTGGTGGACTGGGAGTATTCGGGGATGAACGACCCGATGTGGGATCTCGGCGACCTCTCGGTCGAGGCCGGTTTCGACGCGGCGCAGGATGCCGAGATGCTCGCCGCCTATTTCGACGGCGCCGTGCCGGCCGAGGCCGAGGCGCGGATGGTGATCTACAAGGCGATGTGCGACCTCCTCTGGACGCTCTGGGGTCTCGTGCAGCACGGCAACGGCAACGATGCCGAGGATTTCTGGGCCTATGCCACCGGCCGGCTCGAGCGCTGCCGCGCCCTGATGGCCGACCCCGCCTTCGCCACCCGTCTCGAACGCCTGGCACGCAGCGCCTGACAAGCCCTGTGCAAGGATGGCGATCGACGGCTTTCCATGCGTCCGGCTGTCTTGCCGGGGTCGGCTTGCCGCGTCGTCGGATCGGACGGGAAGCGTTCGGGTCCGGGGCGCGGGAGCGGGCGGTGTTCGGGTCGCCCGGCGCGGCGAGGCCGGGTGTCCACGCGTGGACAATCCCGTAACATCCTGAACTGAAACGTGACAATATCGACGGTTAACCACATTGAAACTTCCGGGTTCCGCGCCGTCCGGGGGCAACCGGCGGGGACCGGC
>SL_3KL_010_SEDDRAFT_10002327_pt1 | contig 17416 bp, 12 predicted proteins | sample SodLakKL_010_SED_2_FD_10381 | JGI IMG/M metagenome (IMG submission 10381) | reverse complement strand
GAAAATCCGTTGGCTGCTGTACAGATGGGCTTGATTTATGTAAACCCCGAGGGGGTAGATGGCAATCCTGACCCGCTAAGAACCGCAAAGGATGTGCGCATGACATTTAAGCGAATGGCCATGAATGATGAGGAAACCGTTGCATTAACCGCCGGCGGCCACACTGTTGGTAAGTGCCACGGAAATGGCGATGCTTCGATTCTGGGACCAACGCCTGAAGAAGCAGAACCGGAAGAACAGGGCTTTGGTTGGAAAAACCCCAAAGGTAAGGGCCATTCTGAAGATACAGTTTCCAGCGGACTGGAAGGTGCATGGTCGAGCAAACCCGACAGATGGAATCATACCTATTTTCATCTTTTGCTCAATCACGAATGGGAGTCCAGAAAAAGTCCTGCAGGGGCATGGCAATGGGAACCCGTCAACATGAAAGAGGAAGATAAACCTTTTGATGCCCATATTCCGGGTGTACGCCGCAATCCTATCATGACAGATGCCGATATGGCCATGAAGATGGATCCGGAGTACCGGAAAATATCGGAGCGCTTTTATAAAGACACAGCGTATTTTGAAGAGGTTTTCGCCCGTGCATGGTTTAAGCTGACCCACCGCGACTTAGGCCCCAAGAGCCGTTACCTGGGACCTGATGTACCCAAAGAGGATCTTATATGGCAGGATCCTGTTCCTGCTGTTGATTATACTTTGTCGAAAGGAGAAATTGAAGACCTTAAGAAGAAATTGTTGAACAGTGGCCTGTCGCAAACAGAGCTGATCAATACTGCCTGGGACAGCGCAAGAACATTCAGAGGGTCCGATTACAGGGGTGGTGCCAATGGTGCCAGGATCCGTCTCGCTCCTCAAAAAGACTGGGCAGGTAACGAACCTGAAAGGTTGTACAAGGTGCTGGCAAAACTGGAAGAGATCCAGCAAAGCCTGGAGAAAAAAGTAAGCATTGCCGACCTGATCGTACTGGGAGGTACTGCTGCCGTTGAAAAAGCAGCCCAGCAAGCCGGGGTAGATATTAAAGTGCCCTTCAGCCCGGGAAGAGGTGATGCCACAAACGAAATGACCGATGCCGGATCTTTCAGCGACCTTGAACCCATTCACGATGCCTACAGAAACTGGCTCAAAAAAGATTATGCCGTGCAGCCGGAAGAACTCATGCTTGACAGAACACAGCTTATGGGCCTAACCGCTCCTGAAATGACAGTTCTGGTTGGAGGTATGCGTGTATTGGGAACAAATCATGGAGGTACAAAACACGGCGTATTTACAGACAGAGAAGGCGTCCTGACAAATGATTTCTTTATAAATCTTACTGACATGAGTTACTCATGGAAGCCTGTTTCTGATAATTTGTATCATATTGTTGAAAGAAAGACAAATAAGATGAAATGGACAGCAACCAGGGTTGATCTGGTGTTTGGTTCAAATTCTGTGTTACGGGCTTATGCAGAACTGTATGCACAAGATGACAACAAAGAGAAATTTGTAAAAGATTTTGTGAATGCATGGGTTAAAGTGATGAATGCAGACAGGTTTGATTAAAATATCTAATATTTAGATTCTCTTTTCAGTTGTTAATATGTGAAGTAAATATAATGTAGTGTATAAAAAATAAGCGGGTTTACAGGTAATTAAAATCTTGTAGCCCGCTTCAACTCTCACAGAACGTTTCTGAGTTTATTGCCTTTTGGGATTCTTATTTTTGATTATTTAGAAAACTTGAGTGTTTTGACATTAATCATGCTTATGCCTTCCCGATATAACATGCTTGCCACATTTGCCGGTTATTTTACCTTTACAAAGTGGTTTTTGGCGAGTCTTTGCCTGATTATCATTTTGATTCATATAGTTCGTTGTTTGATAAAACGTAAGTTACATTTACCTGAGCGGGCAAAGCCTGAAGGAGTTTCTTGCAAAATACATTGATGTGGTGGAGAATCTTACATTTTAGATAATCCCTTTAAAAGAATAATTTTGTATAAAATCCTCACCATTATCTTGTCTTAAAATAGATTTCCTTTATGAGTTTTACACGCGATAGTGCCCCAATTACGCCAACTCCTGCCGATCTTGGCCATGTAATTTCCATTCTCATCGGAGTTACCAGGTGGGAGAGGCATGGTTTCACCATCCTGCCTTTCACGTTATATTTAACCTGTAAATCTGCAACCATAGAATCAATGGGACAATATATAACAGGACAATAGTTAACTGGCCAATACAAGAAAGTTCGTTAGGGCAATCACTTGAAAAGACAAAAGAAGAGTTGTTTATATTACCAGGAGATGGGGACTTATTGCTTCAATTTTAAAGAGAATACCAGGAATTGTTTATGACAAAATTTAATGAAATAACTAACAATCACATTCTGGCAGCTTATATAATAATTGCGGCATAAGTTATGATTGATAACCAAATAAACTTTAGTAAAAAAATGAAAAATAAAACAAATTTTTCGGGATCAACACTTCTGTTTATAGGGGTGTTTTTTTTATTTGCCAGTAGTTGCGATAGTGGCAGTGGAAGTTTTACCGACCCCCGCGACGGCAATGTTTACCAAACCAAAATCATCGGACACCAGGAATGGATGGTGGAAAACCTGAAGTATATGCCAGGTGTGGCAGAGCCAGATAAAGGGTCCCGTACAACTGCCTACTATTATGTCTATGGCTATAATGGAACTGATGTAAGTTCAGCTAAAGCAACGAAAGAATACAATAATTACGGTGTATTATACAATTGGACGGCAGCAAAGGATGCCTGCCCCGATGGCTGGCATTTGCCCGGCGATGATGAATGGGGGCACCTGACTGATTATCTTCGAGATGCAGCCGCCGGCAAATTAAAAGCAACCGGAAATATCGAAGAGGGGACCGGTTTATGGGCTCAACCCAACATCGGAGCGACCAACGAAACTGGCTTTACAGCCCTTCCGGGCGGTATTCGTCACATCAATGGGGATTTCATATATAATGGCAGCGACGGTGCCTGGTGGAGTGCTACCGATAACAGTGCTGATGAAGCCTGGTCCCGGAGCATGATCAACCTTGGCAGCAATGTAACCAGGAACTACTACTATAAGGATTTCGGATTTTCTGTGCGTTGTGTGAGGTATAATTGATTTTTTGGGTGCAGGTGGGTTTGCCCATATTGAATTTGAAAAAGGTTGCTAATTTAAAATTGTTGAAATTTGTGATATACCAACAAAACCCAACAAAGTGTATATTCCGGGCGGGTCTTTGTGATGAATTAATTAACTTGCTCATAGAGAGAATAGGGTAGTACTTCTCGGCAACCCTCGCCAGAACAAATATCATTTGAATTGTAATCCTGAAAGAGCAGTTTCTGCAGCTTCAGTTGCAGCCTGAAAAACAAATGCAAATAAAGTGTATTTTCCAGGGGGAGTTTTTCCAAATATTATTATTGAGAGATTATGGCGTTCTGTAAAATACGATTATGTTTCGTTAAAGTTCCTGATGATGGTCCTGGGCTTCATAAAGGCCTAAAGGAATATTTCCATTATTACAACAATGAACTTTGCCACCATGGGATTAGTAATCAAATTCCAGTAAATAGATATTTTAAAAGAGCAGCATTATAACTAATAAATTAACTTAGTTTGGTCAATCAGTGGCCCGGAAATGGGTAACTTTTGACGGATTAAGGCTTTGACAAAACCCGAAAACGAATACACTTCAAAAAACGAAATATAGATTCGGCTTCAAATCAACTATGGGTAAAATCGTTTTTTTAATTCTGAGATCTTATTAATATCTTTACTCTGCAGCATGGTATTGTATTTTGGATTACGCTGTTAGTATGCTGATATTCTGCATATTGACATAACCACCATGCTGCTTTTTCATCTTTTTTTGCTGTTATTCAGCATATTAATTTTTGTGCGAAACTTTAGTTATTTATGAAAGTAATAGAAAATACATGGATAACCATGAGTGACGGCACCAAACTGGCTGCCAAGATCTGGCTTCCGAAGGATGCAGAAAAGAACCCTGTGCCGGGAATTCTGGAATATATCCCTTACCGTAAACGTGACCTGACTGCTTATAACGACCATAGGCTGCACGGGTATTTTGCAAAGAGCGGATATGCCGGCATACGTGTAGACTTGCGTGGAAGCGGTGATTCTGAAGGTATACTGCGGGATGAGTATTTGCAACAGGAGTTAAATGACGGGGTGGAAGTGATAAAATGGATAGCTTCACAACCATGGTGTGATGGCAATGTAGGCATGATCGGCATTTCATGGGGAGGCTTTAACGGCTTGCAAATCGCTGCTATGCAACCGCCCGGATTAAAAGCAGTCATTACCGTAGCCTCAACCGACGACCGGTATGCCGATGATGTGCATTACATGGGGGGGTGCCTGCTTTCGGACAACCTCTCATGGGCTTCTGTGATGTTTGCCCATACCAGCTGTCCCCCCGATCCCGAAGTAGTGGGAGAAAAATGGAGTGATATGTGGAAGGAACGTTTGGAAGGAAGCGGGCTATGGCTGAAAAAATGGCTGGAGCACCAGCGCCGTGACGATTACTGGAAACATGGCTCTGTTTGTGAAGATTATGATGCCATAAAATGTCCTGTAATGGCAGTAAGCGGATGGGCAGACGGTTATTCCAATACCGTATTCCGTTTGATGGAAAACCTTAAAGTTCCCCGCCAGGGCATTGTAGGAGCATACGGGCATAAGTACCCCCATATGGGAGGTCCGGGGCCTGCTATAGATTTTCTTAAAAAATCGGTACGCTGGTGGGATCAATGGCTGAAAGGGATAGACAACGGCGTTAAGGATGAGCCGATTCTCAGGCTTTGGGTGCTTGACTCAGTATCGCCTCTATCATCCGCCCGACCGGGCAGGTGGATAGATGAGGAGTCCTGGCCCTCGTCCAAAGTAGAAGAAAGAGAATATAAATTGCATTCCCTCAGGGTGGGAACGCGTGTCAATCCTTCGAAAGAACCGGATTCGCTTAAAATACAAAGCCCCTTAAATGTGGGATTGTTTGGAGGTAAATGGTGCTCTTATTCGGAATCGACCGACTTGCCAAGTGATCAAAGAGAGGAAGACGGAGGTGCTTTGGTATTTGACAGTCCGTTTTTGGATGAGGATTATGAAATTTTGGGCAGGCCTTTCCTGAAGCTGAAACTAAAATCCGACAAACGCGTAGCCCAGGTTGCTGCTCGTATTTCTGACGTCGCCCCCGACGGCAGAGCAACCCGCGTAACCTTCGGTTTGCTCAACCTCACCCATAGGGATAGCAACGAGGAACTCCAAGAACTGGAACCCGGAAAAACTTATGAAGTCCTAGTCCCTATGAACTATATAGCCCAGCGCTTCCCCGCCGGAAACCAGATCAGGGTTTCCATTTCTACTTCATATTGGCCGCTGGCATGGCCGGCTCCTGAATCAGCCACTTTAACCATCTACCCGGCAGAAAGCTCGCTGATTTTGCCAAAAAGAAAGATAGAAAAGAGAGATACTTCTGAAAAAGCCCTGGAAAAACCCGGGAAGTTAGATCAACTCGAAACCACCCTGCTGGTACCTGCCAAAAGGGAATGGATTGTGGAACGAAACCTGGCAACCAATAAAGTGACCCAGAAGATTATTAATAACGATCCACAGTATCGCTTAAATCACATAGATCTGGAGCTAAGAAAAGATGCCACAGAAAGTTATTCTTACAGCAACAACAAATATGAGACGGTAAGGGGTGAAGTGAAAGGAGTCAGGGAATTCCGCAGAGAGGGTTGGAAAATCAAAACCATCACCCACACAATTCTTACTTCCACCAAAACAAATTTTGTGATACGGGCTACTCTTGACGCTTATGAAGAGGATGTAAGGGTCTTCAGCCGCTCATTTGATGAGCGCATACCGAGAGATATGGTTTAAATAAATTAAAACCAGGATAATAACATTTAAGTAAAACAATTCATGAAATTTGTATGCCACTTTAATTAAACCGTTATTAATTTAAAATCAGAAATAAAATGGCTAAAAAGAAGAAAGTTTTCGTTGTAGGACTGGATGAATTCAATTTATCATTGATCAAGCATCTTCCGGAATTCAAGGAGTGTAAGATTCTTCCGGCCATTAAATTTTCTGAAATACGGGGCGTTGAACATTTTTCCATACCCGGTCTTCTGAAAAAAACCGAAGAGCGGGTTAAAAAGGAAGGAGGTATTGATGCCGTGATTTCTTACCTTGATTTTCCGGGTTCGGTAATGGTCCCTATAATTGCGCAAAAATACAAGCTGCCAGGACCCAGCCTGGAAAGTGTTATGAAATGTGAACATAAATACTGGAGCCGCCTTGAGCAGCACAGGGTAATCCCGGACAACATACCAAAGTTCAAGGCTTTTGATCCCTTTGATGAAAAGGCCTATGATAAAATTGGCTTTAAACCTCCGTTCTGGATCAAACCCATCAAATCCTACCACTCTTACCTTGCATATAAAATAAAAAACAAAAAGCAGTTTGATGAATGCATGGAAGAGGTGTGTGAAAATATTGACTATATGGTGGAGCCGTTTAGCTATATAGCCTCCGAATTCGGGATGTCAAAAAAAATATCTGAAACAAATGAAAAGATGTTTGCCGAAACTCCTATTTCCGGTCACCAATGCACTGTAGAAGGATATGCTTTTGACGGTAATGTGGTTATCTATGGCCTGGTGGATTCAATCACTCATAAACAGTATCCTTCGTTTGCCAGGTATCAATACCCATCAAATCTGCCTTATGAAATACAATACCGCATGTCTGACCTGTCACGTAAGGTGATAAAACAGATCGGATTAATGAATTCGGCTTTTAACATTGAATACTTTTATAATGAGGAAGAAAATAAAATTAATCTTTTGGAAGTAAATCCCCGCATGTCGCAATCGCATGCAGTAATATTTGAAAAAGTGCATGGTATTTCACATCACCATGTTATACTTAATCTTGCACTTGACCGCAGGCCCAAACCTCTTGAAAATAAAGGCGATTTTGAAGTGGCCGCACATTTTATGCACCGTGCCTTCAGGTCGGGTGTGGTAAAAAAAGCCCCTGCCAGAAAAGAAATTGATAAACTGAAGGAAAAATACCCGGAACTGGAAATAAAAGTTACGGTTAAAGAGGGTATGGATCTTAATGATATTGAAGAGCACCATGTTGACAGCTATAGTTATGTGTTGGCATACATCCACCTGGGCGGGCAAAGCCAGGAGGAGCTTCTTGAAAAATACAATGATGTGGTGGAAAACCTGACATTTGAGATAAAACCTTTAAAAGAATAATGTTATGTACAAAATCGTCACCATTATCTTGTCTTAAAACAAATTTCCTTTATGAGTCTTACATGCGATAGTGTTTCAATTTTAAGCAAAAAACATAAACTCTTTTGTTGTGTTTAACAGTGTAGAATAATTGCGTGTTAATTATAAAATTAAGATATACCCTGAAGTTTCCAGGATAGTGCAGAGCTTAATTAAAATGCTGTGCGGAGAGAACTATTTTACACAAGTGGCATCATCTTCAGATTCATAAGCAATTTCCGGATAAGAACGGGAATATCTTAAATTGACAATTTGATTTATTATGGCTACCAAAAAAAATAACAGTGCTTTCAATTTTGATAATACTTATCAATTGCTGCCTTCCGTCTTTTACAAAAAGGTGAGTCCTGCTGTTGTTCAGAACCCCCGGATTTTTTTGTTTAATGATGTTTTAAGAAAAGAATTGGGTATTCAAATTAACAAGGATGAACCTGTTTCTCAAATTCTCTCGGGAAATAAATTACCTGATAATTCAGCCCCTTTAGCTCAGGCCTACGCGGGACATCAATTCGGTCATTTTACCATGCTGGGTGATGGAAGGGCGATATTACTGGGTGAGCACATTACTCCTTCAGGAAAACGCTTTGATATTCAGCTAAAAGGTAGCGGGCAGACGCCATACTCCAGGAACGGCGATGGTAAAGCCACTTTAAAATCGATGCTGAGAGAATATTTAATCAGCGAGGCTGTTCACCACCTTGGAATACCCGGCTCAAGAAGCCTTGCTGTGGTAAAAACAGATGATCCTGTTTACAGGGAAGATATTAATAAAGGTGCGGTTCTTACAAGGGTTATGAAAAGTCATATAAGGATTGGAACCTTTGAATATGCAGGATACTTCGCCACTAAAAAAGATTTGGCAGCCCTGGCAGATTATACAATAAACAGGCATTTTCCTGATTTATCAGGGCATGAAAATCCTGCATTAAGTCTTCTGGACAGGGTGATGCGTTTGCAGATTGAACTGATTGTTGAATGGATGCGGGTTGGATTTATTCATGGAGTGATGAATACAGACAACACTTCAATATGCGGTGAAACTTTTGACTATGGCCCCTGTGCATTTATGAACAGCTACAACCCGGAAACGGTATTTAGTTCCATTGACAGGTTCGGAAGATATTCTTTTGGAAATCAGCCTAAAGTACTTAAATGGAATATATCTAAACTGGCAGAGGCCTTATTGCCGCTTATTCATACTGATGAAGATAAAGCGATATCCCTGGCAATAAAAATAATCAATCAGTTTGACAGCATCTACTCAGAGAAATGGTATAAAATGATGTTCGCCAAAATAGGCATTGAAGAACCGGAAGAAGAGGACGTTGCACTGATAGATGAATTGATGAATATTATGCTGAAGAATGGGGCAGATTATACAAATACTTTTACAAGCCTTTACCTTGATAACTGGCTGGGTGGCAATACAAGAGTAATGGAGGCGCTGCAGGACTGGAGAAAAAGGTGGAGAGAGAGGTTGGGTAAAAGTAAAAAGGGTGTTGAATATGCTAAATCCTTAATGAAAAAAACCAATCCTGTTCTAATACCAAGAAATTTTCATGTTGAGGAAGCAATTGATTTAGCTGATGAGGGCAATTTATCTAAACTTCATCTTTTGTTAAATGCCCTCCGTACACCTTATGATTACAAAGAAGAAATTAAAGATTTACTTTTTACTGATAAGAAATTTGATAATTCATATCAAACCTTTTGTGGTACTTAATTGATGCAACATAGATATTGCCAGGTGCAAGACGCAAAGATAATTACGGGCTGATCAATCCGCAGCATCACTCAAAAAAGTAAAATTCCATAAAAATGAACCGGACAAAAAAGCGTTATAACAGAATATCAGGAGTTTACGACTGCCTTCAATGGCCGGTGGAAACATTGTTCTCCAAATGGAGAAAGAAGTTGCTGAAAGAGGCATCCGGGGAAACACTGGAAGTTGGCATTGGAACCGGGAAGAACATACCTTATTATCCTGAAGGGGTTGTTCTGACAGGAATCGATCTAAGTGAAAATATGATCAATAAGGCTCATAAAAGAAGCAATAAAAGCTCAATCCCTGCCCACCTCAGGGTTATGGATGCCCAGCACCTGCAATTTGGAGATAACTCATTTGACACTGTCGTTACATCCTTTGTTTTTTGTACTGTGCCGGATCCGGTACAGGGGCTGCAGGAAATTATGCGGGTTTGCAGGAATGACGGGAAAATTTTAATGATGGAACATGTGAGAAGTGATCACAAGGTGATGGGGAGGATTATGGATGTATTGAACCCTGTATCCCGCTCCATACTTGGAGATAATATGAATCGCCGCATGTATTTAAACATGCTGGAAGCCGGTTTTAAAGAGGAAAATATTGAAGTGGAAAACTTTTGGTTCGATATTGTCAGGCATTTCCGGATCAGGAATATAAAACACGATATATGACAATGTAAAAGTCTCTAATGGTGTGGAGCAAAAAAGGGGTTAAAGATACCTCACCTTCTGCTGGTTATTCAGATTTTAGCCAATTTTTCACTCAGTTGAGCAATTTCAATCTTAACCTGATTATTCCTTCTTTATTTAACCGCATTTCAGGAAATAAAAAATTAATTAAATTAGAAGATTAAATAATATATTCTGCCAGAGGGTGAAACCAAAAGAAATTATTGTAAACGACCGTATGCAGCAAGGCTACCGTTATATGTTGACCAGGCCTGCCGGCAGGTCTTTTCATCCGGAGTTCACTCCTGAACTTACCCCGAAACAAATGCTGGAGATGGGTGTCTTTGGCGGTAAGTATATGAACGATTGCCGTAATGAGTTTCCTGCATCGTGGTTCGAAAAAGCCAGGCTTTCACCAAAAAAAGCTGATCCGAAGCTCAATTATTTCAAGGTGCACGCTTCCAAACCCCTTTTATACTGGCTTGAAAAGGGCTGGATTCATCCGCAGGATCCCAGGGGATGGTTTCAGTGGTATTGCCGGTACTATATGGGCAGGCGTTCAGAAGATGATGAACGCCAGATAAAAAGGTGGAAAGCAATGAAACGCCACATTGCCCAGATAAGGAAACACTGTTTTAAAGGAGACATAAAATGCAGGCCGGTACAGAGGCAGGCTCTTTTGCACTGGGCTTATGACAGCAGGTATATTTGAAATGATAAACAGTATTAACGGACCATTATCCGGACTAAGGGTGATACTGACCGGAATCCGGTAATTCAAACAAATATCAATTCTTTAAAAAAACAGTAAGATGGAAAATAGTGAAAAAAAAACTCAGGATGAAAACCAGTTTCAAGCCGAAAACCAAATTTTTGCCAGTCCGGAAATCGCCGGCTACCTTTTGACAACCTCTAAATGGGGGAAGTTTTTGGCAATTGTCGGCTATGTTGTAATGGCTTTAATGATAATATTCGGTATTATTATGATTGTCAGCACTTCGTTAATGAATGCGTTGCCGAATTCCGGGTTTATTAAAGGTATAATGGGATTTGTATATGTAATTATTGGGGCGGTTTACTTTTTCCCTGTTACATACCTGCTGAGGTATTCCGTGCGGATAAAAAAAGGTCTGAATTCAGATGATGTGCAATCAATAACTTCCGGGTTTGAAAACCTGAAATCACTCTTTAAGTTCACGGGGATATTTACAATTGTTATGCTGGCTATATATGTAGTGATCTTTATTTTTATTATTATATCGGGAGTGTTCTTTTAGATCACTGACTGTAAGAGGCTAAAAAAACTATTAAAAATTCAGGAAGCTATGATGTGGCTGCTAAAAAATATGAAATCACTTTACCTGATCCCGGCAATTATTATTTTGCTTATTGCAGTAACATCCTGCGCAAATGAGACAGTGCCTGTAGACTATACTTCACTGGACAGCCTGATAGAAAACACGGCTCTCTCATATATTGATGAAAATAATATCAAAGGGATATCCATAGGATTTATTGATGTTGGTAATTATCGTACAGAAAAAGGCTTTGGAAATACTGATGCTTCAACCTTTTTTCCAATGGCTTCAGTTACTAAGGTGATTACGGCTGCAGCCATTATGCAGCTTGTTCAAGACGGGATGCTCGAACTGGATGACAAATTGAGTGACTACCTGCCCGGTTTTGATTTAAAGAAGCCACATCCTGACTCACCCGGGATAAAGATCAGGGACATTCTAACGCATTCATCAGGCTTATCCCGGGATATAATGTCTCTGGCCCAGGGAAACTGCCCGGTCGGAGAAAATGAAATACTTGAATATATAAACAATCATCCCCAGATCAGTCCGGCCGGATACCGTCATTTATACTCCAATCCCGGCTTTGACCTGCTTGCTTTGGTGATTGAAAATGTAAGCGGACTTCCCTATCCAGTATATGCCAAGGAGAATATCCTGGAACCGCTGAATATGAAAAGCAGTTTTTTTTACAATCCACCTGAAGATATCGAATTGACACGTTCTTATACCATGTTCTCAGAGGAGGCTTACGAAGAGATGCCGATAAATTATATCGCTGCCGGGGGGCTGAAAAGCAATGTGACTGAAATGCTCCATTTTGCTGAAATGCTTTTAATGCAAAGCTCAAAAACAGGTAAAATGGTGCTGGAAGACACATCCCTTGATAAAATGTTCAGCAGGCAAAACAGCGGTGTGTTGCTCGACACTGATATAAACATGGGGGTTTCAGTATTTCTGGAGGAACTTCCTCCTCCGTTCACGGGAAAACTGGTTTATCATGGAGGGGGAGCCGTTTTTACAAATACCATGATGCTTCTCGCACCCGATTATGGAATTGGTGTGGTTGTGTTTTGCAACACCGCCGGTTCTTACCATTTGGTGGAGCAACTGGCACGCAGTATGATTCATGAAGCTCTTGAAATAAAAACAGGGCAATCATTTAATCCAATGGAACATCAAACACCTGGAGAAGCTTCCTGGCAGGTTGCAGAAAGAGAAAGGATCACCGGCGATTATTTTACCTCAAACAATATTATAAGTATAAAGGAAGAAAGAGACAGTGTGATTGCTATAATCGGGGAAAACAGATTTCCCGTGAAATATTTTGAGGACGGTTTTTTCAGCTATTTTGACGGTTTCATTTTAAAGGTTGAGGAAATTGAAGGAGAAAGAATCCTGTTTTCTCTTTCCAACGGACTGCTTACACCTATTGCAAAACATAAGGATGCGGTAACAGTAATCATTCCGGAAAGCTGGAAACAGGCAGCAGGCACGTATGTATCTGTAACCCCATGCCCTGACGGTGCGGTGAAATTTTATGAAAGCCTGCGCATTTATGTAAGGGATAATAATCTGTATCTGGGAATGCTTCCCGAAAAAATTGTCAGGGAAACCTACGGTATAACCTCGGAGATCCCTGCATTACTCACTCCTCTTGATGAAACAACCGCTGCAATGCAGGATTTTGGCAGGTACGGGGCAGAACCGGTGTTTTTTAATTCAGATGATAATACACTCAGGTTTTCCGGATTGACTTTTAAGAGAGCTGATTGAACAAATGCAGGATAGATGACATAAGCGGAAATTATATTCTGAAGAAACAGTAGAACAGGAAAGCCGAGTAAATCAATAATTAAAATATTAACAGATGAAAACAATCGGACTGATAGGAGGGATGAGCTGGGAATCTTCCCTTGAGTATTATCGCATTATCAATGAGAAGGTGAAAAATGAACTTGGCAGCTTCCATTCGGCAAAGCTTGTTTTATATTCTTTGGATTTTGAAGAAATACAGACGTTACAACATGAAGATAAATGGGATGAGCTTACATTGATAATGAAAGATGCAGCAAAAACGCTCGAAAAGGCCGGTGCTGACATTATACTTATATGTACGAACACAATGCACAAAATGGCAGATGATGTTCAGGATAATATAACTGTCCCTTTGATACACATTGCCGATGCAACGGCAGAATCAATTCTGCTGAACGGACTGAAGAAGGCGGGGCTTCTGGGCACCAAATTTACAATGGAACATGATTTTTACAAAAAGAGGCTGACAGATAAATTTGGCATAGATGTTATTATCCCGGATGAAAGCGACAGGGATATAATTCATAAGGCTTTATACAGTGAGTTATGTATTGGTGAAATAATTGAATCATCGAAAAAAGAGTTTTTAAGGATCATTGACAATCTTGTTGAAAAAGGTGCTGAAGGAATAATACTTGGCTGCACCGAGATCCCTTTGCTGGTGAAACAAAGCGATGTTTCCGTGCCTGTCTTTGATACTACGGCTATTCATGCAGAAAAGGCCGTGAAAGAGGCATTAAAATAGCAAGCTAAATGGAGACGGGGATTTAAAATTTTTATTTAAAGAATTTTAACTATGGAGATATTACCACTGGGAACAAAAGGTTTTATTCCAGCTTTCGGAAGACATACTGCCTCGTACCTCTAACTGATACTGTTGCGGATGAGAAGATTATAATGTTTGTGAAATACCTTGACATTGTAATGCATGAAGTCTGGATGACCAGCGAGGAAACAGATTCAAAGCCGGGTGACGCAAAAAGACATTCTGTTTTTGAGGAGGTGCTGGAAATGATGAATAAATCGAATGTTAACCGACTGATCCCGCTGCATTTGAATCCCGGCTGGAATTAGGAAAGAATTACCGGGGTTTTTTCCGAAAGGATAATAGATGATATTGAAGTAATAGTCCCGAATGAGGGCGAAATAATAGCTATTTGATTACCAGGCTAATAGCGTTGAGCCGGAAATTTGCTTTATCGCGTAACTGGCCGTATGGTACAAGTCCCCTGTAATGCCTGAAATATATTCCAATATTATGCCGGCTGTTTTTTTTCGGGATACGGTATCCGGCATAACCGTTAAACGACCATACAATTCTTTCCGGATTTTCAGGTATATATCCCATTTTTGTCTCTCTGCGGGTTTCGGCAGAAACAACTATTTGTCCGCCGGATTCTCTTACGGACCTCACAGGCTGCTGATAATTCATTCTCATGAGCCAAAGATCCCTGTTTTGCGAAGGCAGAATATCTATGCCTTTCACTTCAAGGGAATCGGCATTATAGTATCCTTCCTTATATGGCATCAATCGCTGATAACCAATTTCGGCACTCAATAAAGGGCCGGCCAGGCTATCAGGGCGGTTTATTCCAAAAAACAGCTGCCATGCCTCATAAGAAAGGTTGATCCGTTTGAAGCCGGGAAGTGTGTTGTAGCCATGCAGAGCATATTCATCACCAATATGAGAACTTTCGTGAAATAAAGGTACAATGGTCAGGCAAAAATTCTTTATAAAGTGGTCCTGCATTGAATAAGGGGAATAGAGTGCAGTAATTTTTCCACCGAAACGGTAATCGTTATTTATTAAAGGTGCTGTAACACTCTCAAACATATCGATCAGCAGCAGAGCGCTTATTGGTATGCTGAAACCAATTTTCAAATCGCCTGAAGGCCTGTTTTGAAAATATTGAAATACCGGTATTTGCAGACCGGTTTGAACCTCATTGAATGCCCTTGTTTCAGGGTTTTCTTTGTAATAAGTGGGATGAAGCCTGTTTATAGTGGCAATCTCCAGCCTGGAAAGGGGAGAATACATTTCCGATATATAGGATTTCTCAAATTGAGAGGCTGACCACCACTCGAACTTTTGGGAATGAATATTTTTAAAAACAAAAAGTAAAAAGAGTACGCACAGTAGATTTTTCATCTTTTTATTGTAATTTGATAGACTTTTTACTGATAAATGGTTCTTAAATTTGTCTGTCAGCTTTATGAATGCCGGTTAATTTTTTTACGTGATTTTGATTGCTTTTGTTCTCTTTTCAAATTCAATATTTTTTAATAAAATAAAGCAGATTATGAAAAGATCAATTGTTCTTCTTTGTTTTTTAAGCTTCATTAATGCTTTTCCGCAGGAACCGGTTGAGAAGGATATTCATACCGTTGTGAATGAAGTTTCAGTGTTTTTTGAAGGCGCTCAGATTACAAGGAAAGTTAATGTTGACCTTGAAAAAGGTGTGGCCCTTCTGAAATTTGTCAATCTATCGCCGTTTATTGATGCAAGGAGTGTCAGGGTGAAAGCAGGGGGGAATGTTACCGTGCTGTCTGTCAATCATCAGCAAAACTATCTTGACCAGCTTGAAAAGCCAAAGGAGTTGGCCAGCCTGCAGGAAAAGCTTAATAAAATTGAGGATCAAATAAGGCTGGAAAGTACACACTTTGAAATTTTAAACGAAGAACTGACTTTTTTAAGGGAAAACAGGGTTATCGGGGGAAGGAATCAGGAGTTGAATGTCAATACATTGAAGGAAGCTTCTGAATTTTACGGTGAAAAGGTGAGATCCCTTAAACTTGAGCAGATCAAGCTTGAAAAAAGATTGGATGATCTGAATATGCAAAAAAAGGAGGTCGAAAATCAGATTAAAAACCTTTCATCAGCAAATGTCTATCCAAGCGGGGAAATACTGGTTAAGGCAGAATCAACCGGCAGGTCAACCGCATCTTTTGAAGTATCCTATATTGTTGGCAATGCAGGATGGTTTCCTTCCTATGATATAAGGGCAATAAATGTGAACGAGCCGATAAGGCTGGTTTATAAGGCTAATGTAAGACAGGACACAAAAGTTGACTGGAGTAATGTAAAGCTAAGATTCTCCTCTTCAGACCCAAATGTTTCAGGAATGGCTCCTGCCTTAAAAACCTATTATCTGGATTACAACATTCCACCTCCCCACTACATGCAGATAAACAGGGTGTCCGGAAGGATAACGGACGAAAAACGCGAATCTCTTCCCGGGGCTGTAATAAGTGTTGACGGTACAACAATACGTACTGTCACTGATTATGACGGGAATTATTCAATTACCGTTCCATCGGGCGTATCAGGCCTTACATATTCATTTGTGGGTTATAAAAGGAAAACATTGCCGGTTACCTCTGAAGTTATGAATGTTGTCCTTGAGCCCGACATGGTGGGCCTTGATGAAGTTGTTGTTATGGGTTATGGAACCCAGAGGAGAAGAACTTTGACAGGAGCGGTTGAATCAGTTTCCATGGACGAGGAAGCCCTGATGTCTGGTGTGCCATTTACCAGGGTGGAACAACAAACAACTGTTGATTTTGAAATAAGTATACCTTATACGGTAAAATCTGATAATAAGAGCTATTCTGTTGATATGGCGGAATACGAGCTTCCGGCATTTTATCAGTATTACAGTGTGCCGAAAATCAGTAGGGAGGCTTATCTGACTGCCGGGATAACAGACTGGGAAAAGTACAGCCTTCTGGAAGGCGAGGCAAATGTTTTTTTTGAAGACACCTATGTAGGTAAAACGCTTCTTGATGTAAGACATGCCTCTGATACTCTTCAGATTTCACTGGGAAGGGACAAGAATATTTCTGTTAACCGGGAAAAAACAGAAGACTATTCTTCAAGGAATTTTATAGGAAACAGGAGAGAGGAGGTCAGAAACTGGAGAACAACTGTAAGGAATAATAAAGGTCAGGCTGTCAATATGGTTATTCTTGACCAGGTTCCCGTTTCAACAAATTCTGAAATAGATGTTAATATTCTTAACAGGTCAGGTGCTGAACATAACCCTGAAACGGGTGATATAAGGTGGGAGTTTTTATTAGGTCCTCAGGAAACCAGGGATTTTGAGCTCAGGTATTCAGTCAGGTTCCCCAGAAACAGGAATCTTATAGTGGAATAAACTGTTGGGGGGGAACAATAAACTAAAGTCCGCCTCACATTGAACCTGGTGTGGCAAAATAATTAACTTTTTGCCTCGATTTTCCGGCATGGGAACTTTTTGGTTGCTAAAGGTTTTTGACTGATTATAACAGGGAAGCCCCATCAGCCTTAGGCAGACAAAATAACATGAATAAAGCATGCGGGTTCCATGGGTTTGAAATGCAAAGTATCCGAATCACGAATTTGTAACATATTGTTAAATAGATTGATAACCATACTTTATTCACATGAAAGCCCCATCAGCCTTCGGCAGACAAAAAGAGATGAACAAACATGGGGTTTACATACGGCAAAAATTAATGAACTTAATTGACATACAATAATAACT
>SL_3KL_010_SEDDRAFT_10002326_pt1 | contig 17416 bp, 31 predicted proteins | sample SodLakKL_010_SED_2_FD_10381 | JGI IMG/M metagenome (IMG submission 10381) | reverse complement strand
GAAAAGAAGCTTGGAAAAAATAACCCGCTCCTGAAAGCGGGTTATTTTTTTTGCTCTATTGAGGCTGTTTTTCCTTTTCCGAACCTGCCGTCCCCTCATCAGGGGGTGACGGGGACGAGGGAGGGGGCTCTGTTGCGGCAGGAGCTGGAGTCACGGCTGGCTCCGGTGGCGAAGGTTCAGTCTTGGAGACTTTCTTTTTACTCACCACCGGTTCGCCGATGAGTTGAACCAGGCACATGGGAGAAGCATCTCCCCGACGAAATCCCACCTTGGTGAGACGGGTGTAGCCGCCCTGTCGCGTTTGAAACCTGGGGCCGAGCTCTGCAAAAAGCTTGTGGACAACGCTCTTGTCGCGTACTGAAGCCAGAGCCTGGCGGCGAGCATGGAGGTCTCCGCGCTTGCCGAGTGTTATCATCCAGTCGGTCCAGCGGCGCAATTCCTTAGCTTTCGGGACCGTGGTGTAGATCTGCTCGTGACGCAACAAGGAAGTCACCATGTTTCGGAACATGGCCAATCGGTGACTGGTCGTCCGATTCAGTTTTCTTCCAGAAACTCCATGTCGCATGGCTATTCCTGTTCCTTTCTACGCTGATCAATTTCTTCACGACTGGGAAAGCTGTCCAGCTTCATTCCCAGCGAGAGGCCCATTTCGGCAAGAATCTCCTTGATTTCATTGAGGGATTTTCTGCCGAAGTTCTTCGTCTTGAGCATTTCCGCTTCGGTTTTTTGGACCAGCTCACCTATGTGGCGAATATCTGCATTTTTGAGGCAGTTGGCAGAGCGCACGGAAAGCTCCAGCTCGTCGACACTGCGAAACAGATTCTCGTTGAACGCGGGTTCTACGCGAACTTCTTCTTCTGAAACCTCCGGCTCCTCTTCAAAGTTGATGAAAATGGTGAGCTGGTCTTTGAGAATTTTAGCCGCATATGCGAGAGAATCTTCGGGAGTGATGCTTCCGTCTGTCCAGATCTCCATGGTGAGCTTGTCGTAGTCGGTGATCTGGGCCACGCGGGCTTGTGTGACGTTATAGCTCACCTTGCGAACGGGAGAAAAAATCGAGTCGATGGGAATGGTGCCGATGGACTGGTTTTCTTCCGCATTGCGATCGGCGGGCACATACCCTTTGCCCTGCTTGAGGGTGAGTTCCATGCGGAGACGGGCGTCCTTGGCAAGGGTGCAGACCTGCTGCTCTTTGTTAAAAACCTCCACTTGAGAGGTTTCCCGAATGTCTCCAGCCATGACGCGCCCCTCACCTTCCTTCTCGAGGACGATGTGCCATGGCCCTTCCCCCTGCACGCGGAACCGAACCTCCTTGAGGTTCAGTATGACATCCGTGACATCTTCCAAGACACCAGGAATGGTGGAGAATTCATGGAGGACACCGTCTATCTTGACGCTGGTGATGGCGGTGCCCTGAAGGGATGAGAGCAACACGCGCCTGAGGGCATTGCCCAGGGTGATCCCAAATCCCCTTTCTAAGGGTTCGCAGGCAAATTTCCCGTATGTGTCCGGGCGGCTGTCTGTTTCAACCTCCAAGCGCTTCGGTTTGATGAGCTCGCGCCAATTCCTTTGCATATTGATTCCTCATTGAGAGATGTCACCATTGCATTCTTTCCCGTGAAAGAGAAATGCAAAACCGGATAAAGAGGCAAGTGAGGGCAGCTCCATACCCGGCAAATAATTCAGGAGGAATTCTCGCTAACTTATTTGGAGTAAAACTCTACAACCAGCTGTTCCTGAACGGGAAGGTTCATCTCTTCACGGGTCGGCAAGATCTTGAAGACACCTTCATAGGCGGCTTTGTCGAGGTCAAGCCAGGGAGGAAGGCCGCGGCGGGGCAGGGCCTCCAATGAATCGTTGATGGCACCGATCTGCCTGCTGGACTCGGCAACGGAGATTTTGTCTCCGGGACGAAGCAGTATGGAAGGAATGTTGGCCTTCTTCCCATTAACACGAAAGTGGTCGTGTCTGACAAGCTGACGTGCCTCAGCCCTGGAGTTGGCGAAACCCAGCCGGTAGACCGTATTGTCGAGGCGGCGCTCAAGAAGCACCAGAAAGTTGGTGCCGGTGACACCCTTTTGCCGGTCTGCTTCTTTGAAATAGTCTCTGAATTGTTTTTCTCCCAGGCCGTAAATGCGTCGAATGCGCTGTTTTTCACGAAGCTGTGTGCCGTAGTTGGAGAGCTTGCCGCGGCCCTGGCCATGTTGACCGGGTGGGTAATTGCGGCGCTCTACGGCGCATTTGTCCGAATAGCAGCGATCGCCCTTGAGATAAAGCTTCATTGTTTCTCTGCGGCAAAGCCTGCAGACGGAACCGGTATAGCGAGCCAATGTGTATTCCTCCTTATATGATGCCTTTCCACAGAGACAGATATCTCTGTGAATTGGAGAAAAAATGTCAAACGCGCCTTCTTTTGGGGGGCCTGCACCCGTTATGGGGAATGGGTGTGACATCCCTGATGGCGGTGATGTTGAAACCAATGGCCTGCAGGGCGCGCAGGGCGGCTTCGCGACCGGAACCGGGGCCCTTGACCAGCACTTCGATGTTCTGAAGGCCATGCTCCATGGCCTTTTTTCCGGCTATTTCCGCGGCGGTCTGGGCTGCAAAGGGAGTGCTTTTTCTCGAGCCCTTGAATCCCTGGCTGCCCGCTGTGGCCCACGAAATGGCATTTCCGCTCATGTCCGTGAGGGTGATGACGGTGTTGTTGAAGGTGGCACGAATGTGCGCAACACCGTTTTGAATGTTCTTGCGTTCTTTTTTCTTGCGTGTGGCCGTTCTATCCCTTGCCATATTGCCAATGCCTCCCGGTTATGCCTTTTTGCGCTTGCCCATGACCGATCTGCGTGGACCTTTGCGAGTGCGGGCGTTGGTGTGCGTCCTTTGCCCTCGAACGGGCAGGCCTCGTCGATGCCTCAGGCCGCGATAGCAGCCCAGGTCCATGAGGCGCTTGATGTTCATGGAAACCTCCGATCGAAGGTCCCCTTCAACTTTGTAATGGGAATCGATGACGTGACGAATGGCGTTGATCTGGTTGTCGTCGAGATCATCGGACTTCAGGTCCCAGGAAATCTGGGCTTCCGTAAGAATTTTTTGAGCTGTGGTTCGACCTATGCCGTAAATGTAGGTTAAGGCAATCTCCATGCGTTTGTTTTTCGGTAGGTCAATGCCTGCAATGCGTGCCAATGCCCGTTCCTCCCATCAACCTTGTCTTTGCTTGTGTCTTGGGTTTTCACAAATGATTCTGATCGTGCCATGGCGGCGAATGATCTTGCATTTGCGACAAATGCGCTTCACCGATGCTCTGACTTTCATTTCTCCTTCTCCCGTTTGGCAGGACTGTGGCAAAAGGCGCTCTACGATTTGGATCTGTAAGTGATACGGCCCCGGTTCAAGTCGTAGGGAGAGAGTTCCACGGTTACCTTGTCTCCCGGCAGAATGCGGATGAAGTGCATGCGCATTTTGCCGGATATGTGAGCGAGTATCCGATGGCCGTTGGGCAATTCCACCCGAAACATGGCGTTGGGGAGGGTCTCTATGACCACACCTTCCACTTCAATGGCGTCTTCTTTGGCCATCCCTTTTACCTTCTCCTTACAAATTTTTTGGATTCACCATCAAAACGAGGAAAATACATAAGTTTTGACAATGTGTCAAGGATTTGGTTGCGATAAAATGTCCGGACCGTTGGCCGTTATGGCAATGGTGTGTTCAAAGTGGGCGGAAAGGCTTCGATCGACGGTGACAGCAGTCCATTTGTCCTGCAGCACTTCAACACCCGGTTTGCCCCGGTTGATCATGGGTTCAATGGCGAACACCATTCCCGCCTTGAGCTTGACCCCTTTGCCCGGAGGGCCGTAATTGGGAATCTGGGGGCTCTCGTGGAGGTTCTTTCCAATGCCGTGACCCACAAATTCACGGACCACAGAATAGCCAAATGCTTCCACATGTGATTGGATGGCATGGGAGATGTCAGACAGGTGATTTCCAACAACCGCCTGTCCTATCCCCTTGAAGAGGGCTTCCCGAGTGACCTGACAAAGCTTGGCCGCTTCCGGTGCCACTTTTCCCACAGGGAGCGTCACGGCCGCATCCCCGTAGTAACCCTCCTTGATGACACCGAAGTCGATGCTGATGATGTCTCCCTCCGCAAGCCGCCTCTTTTTGGAGGGAATGCCATGGACCACTTCCTCATTGACCGAGGTGCACAGAGCGTATGGAAAACCATTGTAGCCCTTGAAAGCGGGCTTGGCCGAAAGCCTGGCTGCAAATTCTTCGCTGAGCACATTCAGATCGAATGTGCTCACTCCTGGCCGAATGTGCTCTTTCAGGCGCTCTAAAATCTCAGCCACAATGAGGCATGAGCGGCGAATTTTTTCTATTTCCTGCTGGGACTTCAATAAAATCAAAGGGGTTCCTTTAGCCGAGCACTGCGGTGATTCGTGAAAAAATTTCATCCATGGAGCCCACACCGTTAACGGGGCGAAGCTTGCCCTGTTTGGAATAGTAGTCGATGAGGGGCTTGGTCTGGTCATCATAGACTTTGAGGCGTGAACTGACCGTTGCCTCGTTGTCGTCATCCCTCTGGTAGAGTTCTCCTGCGCACTTGTCGCAGGTGCCGTCTTTTTTGGGGGGGTCGAAACGGATGTGATAGCCGGCACCGCAGCTGCGGCATGTTCTGCGGCCCGTGAGGCGCCCCAGGAGTTCTTCGCTGGGAACTTCTATGCAGACAACATGGTCAATCTTCTGGGAAAGGTCTCCAAGCATGGAATCGAGAGCTTCGGCCTGGCTCACGTTTCTCGGAAAGCCGTCGAGCATGTATCCTTTGGTGCAATCGGGTTTCTGAATGCGCTCCTTGACGAGGCCGATGACCACAGTGTCGGGCACGAGGGCACCCTGATCCATGAATTTCTTGGCCTCGAGGCCCAGAGGGGTTCCTTCCTTGAGAGCTGCACGCAACATGTCTCCCGTGGAAATCTGGGGAATTCCGTACTTGTCGATGAGCCTGCTCGCCTGTGTTCCCTTTCCAGCGCCTGGGGGTCCCAACAAAATGATGTTCATGTTCCGTTCTCCTCCCTGTTGTGTTGTATAAGGATCCGGCGGCATGGACCCTCCCGTGAGTCTGGTGAGAGGGGTGCCGCACACGATTTTGCCTCAGAATGGCCACGGGTTCATCGCCGGCCTTTAAAACGGCCCTGCTTGAGAAAACCCTCATAATGCCGTGATAGCATGTGCGCCTCGATCTGTGAGAGCGTGTCCATGGCAACGCCGATGACAATCAACAGGGCAGTGCCTCCGAAGTAAAAGGGGACATTGAATCTCTGGATGAGTATTGTGGGAATGACGCACACGATGGAAACATAGATCGCTCCACCCAGAGTGATGCGGCTGAGGACCTTGTCGATATATTCGGCAGTGGGTCGGCCCGGACGTATTCCGGGAATGAACCCGCCGTATTTTTTCATGTTGTCGGCCACGTCCACTGGGTTGAAAACGATGGCCGTATAAAAGAAACAGAAGAAAATGATGAAGGAAACAAAAAGAACGGTGTAGAGAAAACGGTCAGGAGCCAGGGAATCGGACACCCACTGCACCCAGGGTATGGCGATGAAGCTGGCCACAGTGGCCGGAAACATGATGATGGAAGAGGCGAATATGGGCGGAATCACACCGGAGGTGTTGACCTTGAGAGGTATGTGAGTGCTCTGGCCTCCGTAGACTCTTCGTCCCACGACCCGCTTGGCGTACTGCACGGGAATGCGGCGCTGGCCGCGCTCCACGAAGATGATGGCCGCGATGACGCCCAGCATGAATACCAGCAGGAGGATGGCGCCAAAAACATGCATTTCGCCAGCGGTCACGAGGCGGCCCGTGCTCAGGAAGGCACCGGGAAGACCCGCCACTATTCCCGCAAAAATAATCAGGGAGATGCCGTTTCCAATGCCGCGTTCGGTGATTTGTTCTCCAAGCCACATGATGAAGGCCGTACCCGCCGTGAGCGTGATCACCGTTGTGAACCGAAAACCCCAGCCCGGTTCAATGACAATCATTTCACCCCCGGGACCAGTCATGGTCTCCAGGCCCACAGCGATTCCAAAGCCCTGAATGACGGAGAGGACAATGGTGCCGTAACGGGTGTACTGAGTGATCTTTTTGCGCCCGACTTCCCCCTCTTTCTTGAGCTTTTCGAGGTGAGGGATGACCACGGTCAGCAGCTGCAGAATAATGGACGCACTGATGTAGGGCATGATGCCAAGGGCGAATACGGAAAACTGGCTCAGCGCACCACCGGAAAACATGTCAAAGAGACCGAGAAGGGTCCCCTGAACGGCCGCAAAGAAAGCTGCAAGGGCTTCCGTATTGATTCCCGGTGTCGGAACGTGAACTCCGATGCGATAAACGGTAAGCAAAAGCAGGGTTATTCCAATGCGCCGCTTGAGCTCAGGAATTTTGCCGATGTTTTGGAAACCTGTAAACACCCTGGTCACCCTCTTTCATCAAGAAATGATTTCGACTTGCCCTCCAGCTGCTTGAATCTTCTGAACAGCCGAAGCGCTTGCCTTGTGTACCCGTACGGTGAGTGGGCGATCAATTTCCCCGTCTCCCAAAAGCTTCACGCCCGCCTGCAGCTTCTTCACGAGACCCGCTTCCATCAGCTGCTGAGGGCCGATCACTGTCTGCACCTGAAAGGCTGCAAGGTCCTGAATGTTGATGATGGCGTAATGTTTTTTAAATATATTGGTGAACCCTCTCTTGGGAACACGCCGCTGCAAGGGCATCTGGCCGCCTTCAAACCAGGGTGGAGTGCCTCCGCCCGATCGGGAATTTTGACCTTTGGTGCCACGGCCGGCCGTTTTGCCTATACCCGAGCCCGTTCCACGGCCCACGCGTTTTTTCGATTTTTTCGCTCCCGGAGCAGGAGCCAGATCTTGAAGTCTCATAGTCATATCCACTCATCGCGTAAAAAATCACGGTTTGATCTTTAAATCTCCTTGACCTCGACCATGTGGACGACCTTGCGAAGGGCTCCCACTATGGTTGGAGTGGCGTGGAGATTCACGGGGCGGTGCAGACGGGTGAGCCCCAGCGCCTGAAGAATCTTGCGGTGTTTCTGGGGCCGCCCGATAGGGCTTCGAACAAGTTTGACCTGAATGGGCTGTGCCATGGTGTTTCCTCATCGTTGGGCGCGTCCCTTGAGGAACCAGGGGAAGGACGGCTGTTTCTGTCTAGTGGGCTACGATTTCCTGCACGTCGCGCCCGCGGATTCGCGCCACGGTGGCCGGGCTTCGAAGGGAGGCGAGTCCACCGATGGTCGCTTTCAAAACATTGTGTGGATTGCGGGAGCCGAGACACTTGGTGAGTATGTCGTGAACGCCGGCTGCTTCCATGACTGCGCGCACCGCCCCCCCAGCGATGACGCCTGTGCCGGGAGAGGCGGGTTTGAGGACGACAGAGGCCGCCCCAAAGCGGCCGAGGGTCTCATGGGGAATGGAACCTTTCACCAGAGGAACCTGGACCATGGACTTTTTGGCCGCCTCCATTCCCTTTCTTATGGCTTCGGGCACTTCGTTGGCCTTGCCGAGAGCGAACCCCACTCGACCGTTGCCGTCCCCAACGACGACAATGGCACTGAAAGAAAAACGCCGTCCACCCTTCACCACTTTGGCAACGCGGCTGATGTGCACGACCCTGTCTATGAGCTGCGATTGACTGGATTCTACAGCTGTCAAGTTAATGCCTCCCTCTGATATGAAACGATTTAAAAATCAAGGCCCGCCTCACGGGCAGCGTCTGCCAGAGCCTGCACACGCCCGTGGTAAATGAAGCCGTTGCGGTCAAAGACGACCTTGCTGATGCCTTTCTCTTTGGCCTTGCCGGCGATGAGCCGGCCCACAAGCTTTGCAGACCCCACTTTGCCTCCCGTGCGTTCCCCTTCCTTGATTTCTGGGGAAAGGGTAGAGGCGGCCATGAGGGTCATGCCACGCGTGTCATCGATGATCTGTGCGTATATGTGCTTGTCGCTGCGGAAAACGGAAAGACGAAGGCGTTCGTCTGTGCCGTAAATTTTTTTGCGAATGCTCATCTTCCGTTTTTGGCGGGCCACTTCACGTGGATTGGTTTTTTTTCCCATCGTCTGCTCCAAAATGCACTATTTCTTGGATCCGGTCTTGCCAGCCTTGCGCATCACACGCTCGTCGACGTAGCGAATGCCTTTCCCCTTGTAAGGTTCTACAGCACGAAGTCCCCGTATCTTGGCGGCGGCAAGGCCAAGAAGCTCCTTGTCTATGCCTTCGAGCTGAACAACATTCTGTTTGTCAACGGAGGCGGAAATGCCCGCCGGCAAGGTGAATTTCACAGGGTTTGAATAACCTATATTGAGATTGAGCACATTGCTCTGGACTTCAGCGCGGTACCCTGTTCCCTGGATAGCGAGGGACTTGGTGAATCCCTGGCTGACGCCCACGACCATGTTGTTCACCAGGGCACGGACGAGACCATGGAGGGATTTGGATTCTTTGGCGTCGTCCCGGCGCCGGATGTGAATGAACTGGTCCTGAACGTCGATCTCGATCTTGCGGGGAAGGTTGCGCGACAACGTTCCTTTTGGCCCCTTGACGGTCAGCAGATCATCCTTCAGAGAGGCGGTGACTCCCTGAGGAATGGGAATGGGCAGCTTACCCACACGAGACATGATGCAACTCCTTACTTGGCCAAACGTTAATTTTCATGTGGACGACAGGAGAAGGCAAGGGCAAAGATCACCACACTGAGCAGAGAAGCTCCCCGCCGACCTGCTGTTTGCGCGCCTGGCTGTCGGTCATGATGCCCTTGGACGTGGAGAGGATGCTGACCCCGAGACCATTCAACACACGGGGAATCTCACTGTGGCCCACATAAACCCGGCAGCCGGGTTTGCTGATGCGCTTGACTCCCGCAATGGCGCCTTCCCTGGATTCGGTGTATTTGAGTTGAACTCGAAGGACACCCTGCTTGTCATCCTGGTAGTACTTAAAGTTTTTGATGTAACCTTCGTCTTTGAGAATCTGCGCAATGCTGGTCTTAATCTTTGAACCGGGAATATCGACCTTGTCAAAGCGCGCTTTCTGGGCGTTTTTAATGCGATTCAAAAAATCTGCAATAGGATCCGAGACCATTACGATTATGCTCCTCTAGTTTTTCCCGCACTACCAGCTTGACTTCACCACTCCGGGCAGTTCACCCTTGAGGGCCATGTTGCGAAAGCAGATGCGGCAGATGCCGAACTTGCGCAAAAAAGCTCTGGGGCGCCCGCACAAGGGGCAGCGGTTGTAAGCCCTCACTTCAAACTTGGGGGGTCTCGTTGCTTTGGCGATGAGAGACTTCTTGGCCAACTTTGCCTCCTTAGATTGTCTCGTTGAAAAATCAGTTCCTGAAGGGCATTCCCATCAAAGTGAGCAGCTCTCTGGTCTCCGCGTCCGACTTGGCAGTGGTCACGATGGTGATGTTCATGCCTTTGATTTTATCAATTTTGTCATAGTCGATTTCGGGAAAGATGATGTGCTCCTTGATGCCCAGGGTGTAATTTCCCCTTCCGTCAAAGGCCTTGGAGGACACACCGCGGAAATCCCTCACACGAGGAAGGGCGATGTTCACCAGTTTGTCAAGAAACTCGAACATACGATCGCCGCGGAGAGTGACCATGCATCCGATGGGCATCCCTTTGCGAAGCTTGAAGGCGGCGATGCTCTGACGCGCCCTGGTGACAACGGGTTTCTGTCCGGCGATCTGTGCCAGTTCCGCAGTGGCCGAATCCAGAATTTTGATGTTTTGTATGGCTTCTCCCAGACCCATATTCAAGACCACTTTGCTGATTTTGGGCGTTTGCATGGAGCTTTTGTAGCCGAACTGTTCAAAGAGCTTGGGAGCTATTTCCTGTTGATACTTTTCTCGCAATCGTGCCATGAATTGCCTCCACTCCCGCACATGGACTGGTGATGGATGTCCTAATCGATGATTTCGTTACATTTCTTGCAAAAACGAACCTTACGGTTGTCCTCAAGGACTCGGTAACCCACTCTTGTGGGATCCGTGCACTTGGTGCACACAACTTTCAGGTTGGAAATGTGAATGGGCATTTCTTTTTCAAGAATGCCCCCCTGTCTGTTCTGCTGGCTGGGCTTGAGATGACGCTTGGCCATGTTGAGCTTCTCAACGATGGCCCTGTTGCTCTTGGGAATGACACGCATGACCTTGCCGGTCTTTCCCTTGTCCTTTCCCGCAAGGACCGTGACCGTGTCATTCTTTTTGAGATGGAATTTTCTTTGTTCAGGCATGGTCTGAAATCCTCATCAAATCACTTCAGGGGCCAATGAAACGATTTTCATGAACTGTTTTGCTCGAAGTTCGCGGGCGACGGGTCCGAAAATACGAGTGCCGATGGGCTCCTTGCTGGCGTTGATGAGGACGGCGGAATTGTCATCAAACTTGATGTAGGAGCCATCGGGCCGCCTCACTTCTTTTTTGGTGCGGACGACAACCGCCTTCAACACATCGCCCTTCTTGACTTTGGCGTTGGGAATGGCCTCCTTGACGGAGACAACGATGATGTCTCCCACAGAGGCGTAGCGCTTGCGAGTGCCTCCCAAAACCTTTATACAGTACAATCGCTTCGCCCCGGAGTTGTCCGCGGCATTGAGCTGACTTTCTGTCTGTATCATGGTTCACTCCATTGGATTGTGCCCCTTGAGAGCACTCTCTTCAGACTCAGTTGCATCATAAGTCCTGGGCAGTTCTAAATGGCTGCCTTGGTCAAAATTTCAACGACGACCCAACGCTTGTCCTTGCTGAGCGGCCTGGACTCTTCGATCAGGACGCGATCGCCCACCTGGCAGGCATTGTGCGTGTCATGTGCCTTGAACTTGTTGCGGCGCCGGACATACTTTTTGTAAAGGGGGTGAGTCACGAGGCGCTCGACCTGCACGACGACGGTCTTGTCCATCTTGTTGCTGGTGACAAAGCCGATGCGTTTCTTTCTAGTGGTGGTTTTCTGTTCCATGAAGCATATCCTCATGCCGTCGGGTTTTGGCTCTTTGCGTGCAAAATGGTTTGAATTCTGGCAATGGTCCGGCGTGTTTTCTTCAGCTGCGCCGTGTTTTCCAGCTGTTTGGTCACATGTTGAAACCTGAGGTTGAACAGGGACTCCTGGGCGTCTTTGAGCTTCTGCTTCAATTCTTCCTGGGTCATGCCGCGTAGTGCGTCGGGTTTCATAGGACATCCTCCCTCGATACAAAGCGCACAGGGATGGGAAGCTTGTGGGATGCCAGAAGGAGCGCTTCCTTGGCGATTGCTTCGGGGACACCCTTGATCTCGTAGAGAACACGCCCGGGCTTCACCACGGCCACCCAGGCTTCAGGGGAGCCCTTTCCCTTGCCCATTCGGGTTTCTGCAGGCTTTTTGGTGATGGACTTGTCGGGAAAAACTCGTATCCAGAGCTTTCCGCCGCGGCGCACACGCCTGGAGATGGCGATACGGGCGGCCTCGATCTGGCGAGAGGTGATGTATCCGCAACCCAGTGCCTTGAGACCGTATTCGCCAAAGCTCAGGGAGGAACCCCGGGACGCCATTCCCCGCATGCGGCCTTTCTGTTGTTTTCGAAATTTGACTCTTTTTGGTGCTAGCATAACTGTATTCTCCTATGCGTCACCGCTGCGACGACGAAGATGCTGTGCCCTCTGGGTGATAGCTCATACCTCATCGTTCAAGGAGGAAACGATATCAGGCTGGCTCAAAACAAACTGGGGCATGTATGAACCTTGAACGGCGGGATATGAACTATCGCGCCAGGAGGCTGACGGGTTTCAGGGCAAAACCTCTCCTTTGAAGATCCAAACTTTCACTCCGATAATACCGTAAGTGGTTTTCGCATTGGCTGTCCCATAATCGATATCGGCACGGAGGGTGTGCAGAGGGACCCTTCCTTCGCGGTACCATTCCCGACGGGCCATTTCCGCTCCACCCAGGCGGCCGGCGGTGGCCACACGGACTCCCTTGGCTCCAAACTTCAGGGAGGATGTGACAGCACGCTTCATGGCGCGGCGAAAGGCGACCCTTCGCACCAGCTGCAGGGCAACGTTTTCCGAAACCAGGGTGGCATCCAGTTCAGGCCGACGAACTTCCTGAATGTCGATGAGAATTTCGCGCTTGAATTTTTTCTCCAGGTCTTTGCGCAAAGATTCGATTTCAATGCCTTTTTTGCCGATAACGATGCCGGGGCGAGCAGTGAAGATGCGGACCTTCACCTTGTTGGCTGCGCGTTCGATCTCAACCCGGGATATGCCCGCATGATAAAGTCTTTTCTTGATGTAGTTTCTGATCTGCCGGTCTTCCACGACCAGTTTGGGGTAGTCCTTGGTGGCGAACCACCGGGAATCCCAAGTGCGAATAACGCCCAACCTGAAACCTGTCGGATGTACCTTCTGTCCCAAACTTCACCTCCAAATGGATTGTGTCGAGATGTCACTTTTTCGTAAAATCCATGGCAATGATTTCGTTCAATGCCAGGGAGTTCCATGGTTCACAAACAATTGGCGATGGTTCTATATTTCCTTCAGAACCACGGTCACATGGCTGGTGCCCTTTAAAATGCGGGTGGCTCGTCCCATGGCGCGGGGACGCCAGCGCTTGAGTCTGGGGCCTTCATTCACACAGATGGTGTGAATGTAGAGCTGATCAACATCCATGTTGCCGGCATTTTCTGCGTTGGCGATGGCAGAGCGCAAAGTCTTGGTGATGATGCGGCAGCTTTTCTTGGGTGTGTACTTCAAAAGGGTGAGCGCATCATCAACCTTCTTGCCCCTGACCATGTCTGCAACCAAACGGGCTTTGTGCGGCGAAACCCGCAAATATTTGGTCACGGCTCTTGCTTCCATCACTTCTTCCCTTTCACTTTGGACTTCCTGTCTCCTGCATGGCCGTAAAAGGTTCTCGTGGGCGAGAATTCACCCAGCTTATGCCCCACCATGTTTTCCGAAACAAAGACAGGGATGAACTTTTTTCCGTTGTGGACGGCAAGGGTGAGGCCCACAAAATCAGGAAGAATGGTGGATCTTCTGGACCAGGTTTTGATGACCTTGCGATCGCCCGTTTCCTTGGCTCTCACAATTTTTTCCATGAGATGGTAATCGACAAAGGGTCCTTTTTTCAAGGAACGAGGCATTTAAGTTCTCCTTGTGGCAATGCGCCTCTAAGGTTGCCGATGATCGTCGTCCAGCGGGATCTGCTTCTCCCCGAGAAGGCGAGATCATAACAGATTTTGACGCCATGCCAACCACATATGTGGTGCTGGGGGCTCAAAATCCCTTCCCTACTTGCGTCGCCGGCGAATGATGAGCTTGTCCGTCGTCTTGGACTTGCGGGTACGGTACCCCTTGGTGGGAACACCCCAGGGTGTGCAGGGATGCCGGCCACCGGAGCTTCGGCCTTCGCCACCGCCCATTGGGTGATCCACTGGGTTCATGGCGACTCCACGCACATGGGGACGCCTGCCGGACCATCTCTTTCGGCCGGCTTTTCCAAGGGAGATGTTTTCATGTTCTATGTTGCCCACCTGGCCCACTGTGGCCTTGCAGGTGAGCAGGACCATGCGCATTTCCGTTGAGGGCATGCGCAGGATAGCGTGCTTCCCTTCCTTGGCGATGAACTGAATGCTGGATCCGGCGGATCTGGCCAGCTGACCGCCCTTTCCGGGCTTGAGTTCCACATTGTGCACAACGGTTCCCACGGGCATGCTGGCCAGCTGCAGGCAGTTTCCCGGTTTGATGTCAGCCTCGGGCCCCGAAAGAACGGTGTCCCCCGTGGAAAGACCCACAGGGGCCAATATGTAGCGCTTCTCGCCGTCCACATAATGGAGCAGGGCAATGTGGGATGACCTGTTGGGGTCATACTGAATGCTCGCCACCTTGGCGGGAATGCCGTCCTTGTCGCGCTTGAAATCGATGAGGCGATACATGCGCTTGTGCCCACCCCCACGGTGCCATATGGTGATGCGCCCCGTGTTGTTGCGCCCCCCAGACTTCTTCAAGGGTCGAAGGAGGCTTTTTTCGGGAGCGTCTGATGTGATTTCATGGGATGTGGCATAGGTTTGAAACCGACGGCCAGGGGATGTCGGGTTCACTTTCTTGATGCCCATATTGAATCCTCTCTCCTATCTTTAGACACCCTCAAAGAATTCGACGCGCTGGCCGGGTTTGATGGTGACGACTGCCTTTTTCCAATTGGGCCGCTTGGTGAAATAGCGGCCCACGCGCTTTCTTTTGCCTTTCATGTTCATGGTGGTCACATCCAGAACGTCCACCTTGAAGATGGTTGACACCGCTTCCTTGATCTCGATCTTGTTGGCGCGGCGGTCAACTTCGAAAGCCAGCTTGTTGTGCGCTTCCTTCTCCAGGGTGCTTTTTTCTGTGACCAGAGGCCGTTTGAGGATCTGAAAAGTTTTATCGCTCATGAGCCAAACCTCTCTTCTATCTTCTCAATCGTGTCCTGTGTCAAAAGAATGGTGCGGTAGTTGAGAAGGTCATAGACATTGAGGCCTTCGCTGCGCAGCACTTTGACGTTGGGAATATTGCGCGCCGACTTTTCGATGACCTCGTCTTCCCGGGGTGTGAGCACCAGTGTTTTCTTGACCTGAAAACGATCAAGAATCTGAGCAAAATCTTTGGTCCTGATCTGTTCGAGTCCCAGGTTGTCAAGCACTTTGAATTGCTGCTCGGACACTTTCTGGCTGAGCGCCATCTTCAGGGCGAGGCGGCGCACTTTCTTGGGCACCTTGAGTTCATAGTTGCGGGGCTGGGGGCCGTGAGTGGTGCCTCCCCCGCGCCAGAGCGGAGAGCGGGTTGTTCCCGCACGGGCTCGCCCCGTGCCCTTCTGACGCCACGGCTTCTTGCCGCCACCGCGAACTTCACTGCGTTGCTTGGTTTTTGCCGTTCCCGCTCTGCGCTTTGCCAGTTGGTAGAGGACGACTTCGTGCAAGAGATGAGGGTTGGCGGGAATGCCAAAAATGTCGTCTCTGAGCTCGAGTTGCCCTATCACTTCATTGCTGTTGTTGTACAAGTCCACAGTTGGCATGGTGATCCCCGAATTCTTTTCCCGAACGGAATGGTTGCAGATTATCTGACACGGTTGGTCTGGCGGATGAATACAATGCCATTCCTGGCGCCGGGAACGGCGCCCTTGACAACCAGCAAGTTGTCTTCGGGGCGAACGTCGATGACTTTGAGCCCCATCACGGTGACTCGCTTGTTGCCTTTCTGGCCAGCCATTTTCCTGCCCTTGATGACGCGGCCGGGAAAGGTGGCGTTGCCCGTGGTGCCCGGCTCTCTCACATTCTTGGATCCGTGAGTGGAGGGTCCGCGGCTGAAGCCCCAGCGTTTGATGGTGCCGGCATATCCTTTTCCCTTGCTGGTTCCTCTCACATCGACGATGTCGCCGATTTTAAAAGAATCCACGGTCAACTGCTGGCCCAGATCGTATTGCTGGTCTCCGTCTTCGGGAAGATGAACTTCGCCCGTCACTTGAAAGTACCCCTGACCCGCCTTGTCCATGTGGCCCTTGAGAGGGCGATTGACGTGCTTTGCCTTGCGCGTGCCAAAAGCGATCTGCAGGGCGGCATAGCCATCCCTGTCAACGGTTTTTACCTGGGTCACCGTGCACGGGCCCGCTTCAATGAGAGTGACGGGAACTGCTGTGCCCGATTCTGAAAACAACTGGGTCATCTGGAGCTTGCGTCCAATGATTGCCTTCATGATGGTTCCTTGCCTTCTTAAGCTTTAACGCCCGCTCGATGGCTAAAGCTTGATTTCCACATCGACACCGGCAGAGAGGTCGAGTTTCATGAGCGAGTCGACAGTCTGCTGTGTGGGTTCGAGGATGTCGATCAGACGTTTGTGGACGCGAATTTCAAACTGCTCGCGTGATTTCTTGTCCACATGGACGGATCGAAGAATCGTGTATCGATGAATTTTGGTTGGCAGAGGAATAGGGCCTGCCACCCTCGCACCTGTCTTCTTGGCCGTCATGACGATCTCACTGGTGGACTGGTCGAGCAACTTGTGATCGTATGCCTTCAAGCGGATGCGAATTCGTTGATTCGTCATCATAAATTCTGTTCCTGTCTGTTGAGGGGGCCGGAGGTCCTAGGCGGGACGCGGCTCCCCTATGAGAAGCTGGATGGAGCTCATTCAATAATGCCGGTGAGGACGCCTGCACCGACGGTGCGTCCGCCTTCGCGAATGGCGAAGCGCAGACCTTCTTCCATGGCCACGGGGGTGATGAGGGCCACTTCGCAGCTGATGTTGTCACCGGGCATGACCATCTCCACGCCTTCGGGAAGGGTCATGATTCCCGTGACGTCCGTGGTTCGAAAGTAAAACTGAGGTCTGTAGCCGGGAAAGAAAGGCGTGTGACGGCCCCCTTCCTCTTTTTTGAGCACATAGACTTCAGCCTTGAACTTGGTGTGGGGCTTGATGCTTCCGGGCTTGGCAACGACCTGGCCACGCTCCACCTCGTCGCGCTTGATGCCGCGAATGAGAATGCCCACGTTGTCACCGGCCTGTCCCTGGTCGAGGGTTTTGCGGAACATTTCCACACCCGTGCACACCGTTTTAAAGGTGGGCTTGAAGCCCACGATTTCCACTTCTTCGCCCACCTTGATGAGCCCCCGTTCCACACGGCCCGTCACGACAGTGCCGCGGCCGCTGATGGAAAAGACGTCTTCGATGGGCATGAGAAAAGGCTTGTCCACGGCGCGGACCGGTTCGGGAATGTAGCCGTCGATGGCCTCCATGAGGTCCATGATGCACTTGGCGTCGGGGGAGTCGGGGTCGTCCGTTTCCAGGGCCTTGAGTGCCGAGCCGTGCACGATGGGAATGTCATCGCCGGGGAAGCCGTATTTGCTGAGCAGCTCGCGAAGCTCCAGTTCCACCAGTTCGATGAGTTCGGGATCGTCCACCATGTCCACCTTGTTGAGGAAGACCACGATGTAGGGCACGCCCACCTGGCGGGAAAGGAGAATGTGTTCCCGGGTCTGGGGCATGGGGCCGTCGTTGGCGGCCACAACGAGAATGGCGCCATCCATCTGCGCGGCGCCCGTGATCATGTTCTTGATGTAGTCGGCGTGGCCGGGGCAGTCCACGTGGGCGTAGTGGCGCTGGCCCGTTTCGTACTCCACGTGAGCCGTGGCGATGGTGATGCCCCGCTCGCGCTCTTCGGGAGCCTTGTCGATCTGGTCAAAGGGGACGTAGTTCGCGGAACCCCGCTTGGCCAGATTCTTGGTGATGGCCGCCGTCAACGTCGTCTTGCCATGGTCGATGTGGCCGATTGTGCCCACGTTCACGTGCGGCTTCGTCCGCTCAAACTTCTTCTTAGCCATCTTGACTTCCTCCTC
>SL_3KL_010_SEDDRAFT_10002325_pt1 | contig 17416 bp, 16 predicted proteins | sample SodLakKL_010_SED_2_FD_10381 | JGI IMG/M metagenome (IMG submission 10381) | reverse complement strand
CGTGGTCCGTCGTGCGGTGTGAAGCCTGGGGTGCGTGGTTGCACCGGACGCTTCACGTCGTGGTCGTGGGGCGTGGTCCGTGGTGCGGTGTGAAGCCTGGGGTGCGTGGTTGCACGGGACGCTTCACGCCGTCCGGGCGCGCGACGACGACGCCGGGTTCGATCGGGTGCCAGGGCCACCGATCGGGCGCCAGGGCCACCGATCGGGCGCCAGGGCCACCAGGGGCTCAGACGACCGGGAGGAACTCGACGCGGCTCTTCGACCGGCGCTTGCGGTCGAGGTACTCACACAGCTGCTCGTAGACCGGGTCGCCGACCATCTCGCGCAGCTCGGCCTCCATCGACCGGTACACCGGGTTGGAGCTCGAGAAGGCGACGTCGTCGTCGAGGCACCACCAGTCGAAGTCCGAGCCGCCCTCGCCCCAGTGGCCACGCTCGTAGGCGGCGATCGTGTGGACCTCCATCGTCTCACCGTCGTTGGCGACGAGTTCGTCGACGGTGCGGTGGAGCGGGACCTGCCAGCACACCACCGGCTTGTAGGTCATGTGGTGCTCGCCCTTGCGTTCGGCGAGGTGGTGCAACGCACAGCCCTCGCCGGCCTCGAACCCGGAGCGGTTGGCGAAGATGCACCCACCCTCGACGACGCTCGTGTGGAACTCGCCGTCCTCGTCCTCGGTGAAGATGCCCTTCTTCATCGCCAGGCTGTGGAACTGCATCGTCGAGGGGTCGAGCTCCTCCTCGGCCAGGCGGAGCAGTTCCTCGGGGTCGTCGTCCTCGTTGACGTAGGCGCCGTGGACGCAGCAGCCGATCGCGGGATCCTGGGCTCCCGGGTGCACGCCCTCGCAGCCCTGGCCGTAGATGCACTGGTACGAGGACAGCAGGAACGACGCGTCGAAGGTGTACCGCAGGCGTTCGTTCTCGGGGTCGCGGATGCTGACCCACTCACGTTCGAGCACGGCGACCTCGTCGTCGGATCGGGGGAGGAGGGGAGGGGGAGCCGGGAGCGTAGCTGTCAGCGGGGGAGCACCTGTCCGCGGTGCGAGCAGGGTGACCGCTCGACGGGAGCTCTAGGCTGCCAGCCCATGTACCCGGCCGGTCGGGCCGGGGTCCCCACGGTACGGGAGGCACCGGTGTCTGACGAGACCAGCCCACCGCAGGTCAGCTACGAGGTGGTCGACGGGGTCGCGCACGTCACGATCGAGCGGCCCGGCAAGCACAACGCCATGAACCTCGAGGTGTTCGACCAGCTCACCGAGCACGCGGCGACCGCGGCGGAGGACCCCGGCGTCGGCGCGGTGGTGGTCAGCGGACGCGGGGGGACCTTCTCCTCGGGGATCGATGTGAGCGTGTTCGGCAGCCAGCTGGAGAGCGGCGTCGACGACGGCTTCATCGAGCGGCTGCAGACCGCGTTCACCGTCTACGAGGAGCTGGACGTCCCGACGATCGCGGCGATCGAGGGCTACTGCTTCGGCGGTGGCATCCAGCTCGCGCTCGCCTGCCACCTGCGGATGGTCGCTCCCTCGGCGCAGCTGAGCGTGATGGAGGCGAGGTGGGCGCTGGTACCCGACCTCGGTGGGACCCACCGCCTGCCACGCCTGGTCGGGTTGGGTCGAGCCACCGAGCTGACACTCTCCGCGCGCAAGGTCGACGCGGAGGAGGCGAGAGCGATCGGGCTGGCGGAGCTCGCGCTGCCGGTGGACGGAGCCCGGGACGCGGCCCACGAGTACGCGGCCAAGCTCGCCGCCGGACCGGGGGCGCTCCGGCGTGCTCCCCGGTTGCTGCGCGAGAACCTCGCCCGCGACCGCGCTGCAGCGCTCGCAGCCGAGGCGGCGACCCAGCGCGCCTGCATCCGCGGACCCGACTTCCAGGAGGCCGTTGCGGCGCACCTCGAGGGGCGGGCCCCGAACTTCGAGGGTGCCTGAGCAGGGGATGGGTTCGGGCCGTGCAGAGCGCGGGGGTCGCCCGTCCACGTTCCCTGTGACGCACGTATGGGCCCATCGCTCGCGTGACGGCGATGCCATCGCTACCATCTTCTCCCGACCGGAAACCGGGGTGCCGATGCCGCTATCCGAGCACGAGGAGCGCATCCTCGCCGAGATCGAGCAACAGCTCGCGGCCGAGGATCCGAAGTTCGTGGCGCGCGCTCGTCGCCGCCGCGGCTGGTCCGCGCGGTTCCAACGGCGGATCGCCATGCTGCTCGGCATCGTCGGCGTCGTCGCGGTCCTGCTCCTCGGCTTCCTGCCAGCACCGTGGAACATCATCTCCGCCTCGCTCGGCATGGTGATGGTGTTCGGTGCCATCCTGCTGGCTGCGACCGCCAAGTCCGACGGTGCAGCGGACCGCGGCGTCGGTGTGCCACCAGACGAGCGCAGCTGACGCCCGCTGCTCACCGGGGGTCCTCAACGGGGCTCAGTGGAGCCGGTCCAGTGTGGCCGGTGCGGCGTGCCGCGATCGCGTAGAGCGGGTTCAGCGAGGTCGGTTCGCGCCGATCAGCTGCTCGCCCCGCATCTTGAGGTCCTCCCAGGGAGCCTGCAGCGTCGCGGCGCGCCGCTGCCCGGGGCGCACCGAGTCCCGTAGGTCGTCGATCACCTTCTTGCACAGCTGCTCGGCCTCGTCGGCCATCGCGTCGTCGACGTCCCCGCCGAACGCGGCGGTCTGCGCGATCCGGGCGAAGCGGACCGCTGATGCGTCGACCCGGCCCTCCAGGTGCCACCGCCGGGTCAGCTCCAGGATCGTCTCGGCGGGGCGACGCTCGAGCCCCCAGTTGCGGGCAGCCCGCAGCAGCCGCGCCTGCATCACGAGGATGCGCCGTGTCGCGGGCTCCGCGTCACGGTAGGCACGACGGCGCCGATCGGCGAGCACGATCGCGACGGTGGCGGCGAACAGGAGCAGGACGACCAGGGTGCCGGCGATCCAGGGGATCCCCCGGTCCTCATCGGGAGCGACGCCGACTTCGTCGGTCTCGCCGTCCGGTGTCGTGGGGTCCTCGAAGGCCGGGTCATCGGGATCGAAGACGTCGTCCGGGGTGGGCTCGACAGCGTCGGGCTCCGGCTCCTGCTCGCGCAGGCGCTCCTGGCGCTCCCGCTCGGTCTCCTGCGGGGTGAGGTCGTCAGCGCGTGGTTGGATCTGCGCGCCATCGGACCGCGGCGTCGGCTCGAAGGTGATCCAGCCGTAGCCGGGGAACAGCACCTCGACCCATGCGTGCGCGTCGCCTGTCGTGACGTTGTACTCGGTCAGCTCCTGGCCGTTGGCGGGGTCCGCCTCGCTGACGATCTCGCCCGGGAGGAAGCCCGTCGCGACCCGTGCCGGGATGTCGGTCGCCCGCAGCATCACGGCCATCGCTGCGGCGAAGTACTCGCAGTACCCGACGCGGTCCTCCATCACGAACCGCTCCAGGGCGTCNTCGCCCCGGAGTGCAGGGACCTCCAGGTCGTAGGTGAAGTCGCCCCCCGGACCCGTGAACCAGTCCTGCAGGGCCAGCGCCTGGTCGATCATCGAGGTGGCGCCCGCGTCCTCGTAGATCCCCTCCGTGAGCTCGGCGAGCTCGGTGTACTCCCGGGGCAGCTCGGTCCATGCCTCGCGGGTGGCGTCGTCGATCTCGATGCCCAGCAGGTCGTCGCGGGTCGGGGCGGGACGCTCGGCCTGGACCCGATAGGTCACGCCTCGCGTGACGCCGACACGGGGGCCTTCGCCATCGAGCCGGCCGTCGTCGATGTCCCAGGTGGCGAGGAACCCGCCCTCGGTCGACCACACCATGTCGTCGCGGAACGGGCCGAGGACCTGCACCGGCTGGTAGGGGACCGGGACGTAGATGTTGGCGAGGTCGAGCACCTCGATGTCGGTGAACACCGGCTCGGTGCGGCTCGCGGGGACCTCCGGCGGCAGCAGGTCCGAAGCCGAGTACAGCGACGAGGGGTCCGGTCGGTAGCTGCCCTCGCTCGGTGGACCGAGCCGCCACGTGAACCCATCGAAGCTGTCGAGCCCGGCCAACCGCAGGTAGGTGCGCTGCGAGGACTGCACCCGCAACACGTCGCGTTCCTCCGGGAGTTGGAGGCGCTGGCTGATGTCCACGATCGGCTGGTAGCCGCGCGGCTGCGCGCCACCCCTGCCGAGGCCGTACCACCCGTCGCTCCCGAACCCCGGGAGCAGCCCCGGCATCACCGACGCGACGACGATCGCGAAGGCACCCATGACCGCACCGACCGTGGCCAGTCGGGGACGGGGCAGTGACCGCTCAGCCGTGATCAGCAGCACGAGCCCCGCAGCGATCAGGAACGGCACGGTGTGGAGCCGGAAGGTCGGCACGTCGATCGGGACGACCAGGGGAGCTGCCCACAGCACCGCCATCACGATCAGCGCCGCCCCTGGGCCCTCCCACCGGACGAGCAGTTCGTGTGCGACGTGCGTGATCACCCAGAAGCCGGCGATCAGCAGCAGCGCGATGCCGGGGAGCAGCGGCGCCGGTGCCGCGGTGACCTGCAGATCGACGATCCCCTCGGAGAAGGTCGCGTAGAAGAGCGACCACAGCTCCCGACCGGGCCACGTCGGCCGCTCGACCAGCCCGGTCAGCATCGGCACCAGGACGACGAACCCGACGAACGACGACACCGAGGAGGCGATGGCACCACCTCCGACGGCGCGGACCAGCACGACGATCGCCAGCGCGGCGAGTGCCGCCGTCAGCGCGGGGAGCCGCCACGCACCGGTCATGAAGACCCGGTCGTAGGCCGGGATGAGGCTCACCACGAGCAGCGCGATCAGCCCAGCTCGGACCGCATCCCGGCCGCTCATGTCNGATCCTCCGGGGTCTCCCCCGGAGCCCACCGCTCCGAGGCCGCCTCCGACCCCTGCAACTTCATCAGGGGGTCTCCGGCGCCGCTCATGCTCCCACCGCCGTGCGTCTGGTGTGCAGGATCTCGTTCCACCGTCGGTGGATCTCGTCGTTGCTCCGCAGGATCGTGACGCGCCAGCCGGCAGCGCTCAAGCGTGCGGCTGCGGCCTCCGCGCGGTGGTCCGGTTCGCCGCCACGCACGTGGCTCGCCGGATCGACCAGGAGGGCGATGCGGACCGAGGCGCTCCGACCGGCCCGCACCAGCAACTGCAGATCGCCACCGTCGGGTGTCGTGACCACCGCGACCAGGGTACTGCCGACCGGGGTGCCCGCGGTCAGGGGTGCGGCCACGCTCCGCAGGTCCTCGTCGGTGGCTTCCACCTCGGCGAGGTGGTCCAGCCAGGCGTCGGCGCTGCGGACCGCGAGCGCGGTCGAGGGCCGTTCGTCGACGAGCGCGACCGCCTGACCTCGCGCCGCCAGGTGGCAGATGACGCTGGCCGCTGCGCTCACCGCGGTCTCCAGGCTGGCGGTCGGACCCGCCCCACGGTGTCGCACGGCCCGCAGGTCGAGCAGCACGGTCGCGCGGGGATCCCGCGGGGACTCCTCGCGGCGCACCATCAGCTTGCCCCGGTGCGCGGTCGACGGCCAGTGGATCGCGCGGAGCGGGTCGCCGCGGACGTACTCGCGGACCTCGGCGACGTCCTCGCCACCCGGACGCGGGCGGGGACGACCGTCGCCCGTGCCGCCCGAGAGCCCACCCAGCGGCAGGCCGTGAGGCAGGGGAACCACCTTCGGCCGCACCGTGACGGTCGCGGTGCCCGGGACGATGCGTGTCCGGGTGCTGATCCGGAACGGGTCGCTGAGCTCGACCCCGAGCGGACCCAACGTGGAGACACCCCGCTGCTGCCCGTCCACCTGGTACCGCAGCTCGTGGCGCTGCCCGCTGAGCAACGGTGCGATCGTCTGCTCGGGAGGTGATGCGAGCACGGGAGGGGCCTGCTCGTCGAGTCGGATCCTCGACGTGCGCCGGTTCCCGCGGTTGACGACCACGAGGTGCACCTGAGCACGTTCCCCGAAGGCGAGCTTGGCCGGTTGCACGTACCGGTCGGCGCGCAGGTCGGTGGACGACATCCAGGTGCTGAGGAAGGCCGCCGCGACGAGGGCGATCACGGCGACCGCCGCGATCTGCAGCTCAGGTGTCCCGAAGGTCTGGCTGGCGACCCACAGCACGACCGCCGTGCCCAGCAGACCGCTGCCTCGAGGTGTCAGCATCGATCGTCGCCCTAGTCGGTCGGGGCCGGGACGCCGTCGAGCACGTCGGCGATCACGGCGCCGGCGGTGTGCCCCGCGAGCTCGGAGTCCGGGTTCAGGATCAGCCGGTGGGGGAGGATGTGGGGGGCGAGCAGCTTGACGTCGTCGGGGATCACGTGGTCGCGGCCGTCGATCGCGGCCTGGGAGCGGCTCGCTCGCAGGAGCGAGAGCGACGCTCGCGGCGAGGCGCCGAGCTCGACCTCCGGGTGGACACGGGTGGCGCGGCACAGCGCGATCACGTAGCGCTCGAGGGCCTCGGTGACGTGGATCTGCCGGATCCGGTCGATCGCCTCGACCACGGTGGCGGCGTCGCAGACGGGCTCGAGCTCACCTAGCGGGTCGCCACGACCATGGGTGCGCAGGATCTCGAGCTCGTCGTCCTGGTGGGGGTAGCCGATCGCGAGGCGCATCATGAACCGGTCACGCTGTGCCTCGGGCAGGGGGTAGGTGCCCTCCAGCTCGATCGGGTTCTGGGTCGCGATCACCATGAACGGCCGCGCGAGCTCGTGGGTGGTGCCGTCGATGGTGACCGTGCGCTCCTCCATGGCCTCGAGCAGCGCGGACTGGGTCTTCGGACCGGCGCGGTTGATCTCGTCACCGAGCACGATGTTGGCGAAGATCGCCCCGGGCCGGAACGTGAAGCTGCCGGTGTCAGGGGAGTAGACGGTGATGCCGGTGACGTCCGACGGGAGCAGGTCGGGGGTGAACTGCACGCGGGAGACCGAGCAGTCGATGGAGCGCGCCAGCGCGCGTGCCAGGAGCGTCTTGCCGACACCGGGGACGTCCTCGACCAGCACGTGCCCCCCGGAGAGCAACGCGACGATGGCCAGACGCACGGCCGCGGGCTTGCCCGAGATCACCCGCGAGACGTTCTCCTCGATCGCGGTGAGCGTCGGCGAGATGCTCGACAGGTCGGGGCGGGCGTGGCCGTCGGTGATCGTCACGCGGATGGCTCCTCGCGGGCGGTGACGGCGCACGTCCGGACGCTCGTCTGCCCCGTCGTCTCCAGCGGCCGTCCCCCGGGGCCGGGGGACGCGCGGTGATGGTACCGACGGTGTACGGGCCTTCGAGGGCTGCTCGGTGGCTGCTCGACCAGCGCGCACGTCCCGGGCATCACACCAGGCGCCGCCTCGCGCCGCCACCACGATCACGACCGTCGGTGCACCCTGCGTCCGCACCGCCCGCACGATCGCGACCGTCGACCCACCCTGCGTNNGCACCNCCCGCACGATCGCGACCGTCGACCCACCCTGCGTCCCCACGGCCCGGTGGGCCTCCACTTCCCTCCACCAGAACGCTCGAAGCCCCGCGGCAACGGCATCCAGACGGGGATCGGCGGGGAGAGCGCAGCCGTGGTCGGTCGATGTTCGCGTTCTCCCTCCACCACCGTGCACCACGCGGAACCCCGGCGAACCGCCCGATATCCCCGGTTCTCGTGGTGATGGGTGGGATCCGACCGTTGACCGTGGTGGCTAGGTGACGTAGAGTGGCGCAAAGTGGAGCGAAGTTCCACGCCTGTGCCACACAGCGGGGCAGGACACGCCGGTGGCGGACGCGCCACCGCCGAGGCGAGGAAGTGGCAGGGTGTTCCTCGGAGAGCATCAGCACACGCTGGACGTGAAGGGCCGGGTGATCCTCCCGGCCCGCTTCCGCGACCGCCTGTCCAGTGGCCTGGTCTTCGCTCCCTCGCAGGACCGCTGCATCGACGTCTACCCCCTGACGGCCTTCGAACGTCGGGTCGAGGAGCTGCGGAGCGTGCCCCGTGAGGATCAGCGCGCCCGGGCCTACCTCCGCGTGTTCCTCGCCGGCGCGCATGAGGAGAAGCCCGACGCGCAGGGGCGCGTGACCGTCCCCGGACGGCTCCGCGAGTACGCGGGGCTGGAGAAGGACCTCACGATCAACGGTGCCGACGAGAAGGTCGAGATCTGGGACCGGGCGACCTGGGAGGCCTACCGCGACCAGGCCGAGGACGCCTTCGCCAACCTCGACGCCCCCTTCACACCGTGACGCCGCCCACCGCCCCGCCCACCGCCCTGCCGATGCCCGTTCCCGCTACGACGCCCACCACCCGCAAGGACGAGGAGACCGACGTGCGACTCGACACCGTGCAGGAACTGCTCACGGCGATCGACGGACTGCCCGCGCCCGACCGCGAGGTGGCTCGTCGCCGTGTGGACGCCGCGATCGAACGTCCGGCGCCGGAGGCCCGGGCGGCGCTCGGGTTGCTCGCCCTCGATGTGTTCGGGGTGCTGAGCGAGCGGCACTCCGCTGAGGTCATCGTGCTGCCCGAGCCCGCGCAGCCCGCCGCCGCCACCGCCTGATCCGATGACGATGACCGCCGCCCCCCACGTCCCGGTGATGCTCGACCGGGTCGTCGCGCTGCTCGCGGACGCGCCGGACGGCGTGCTCGTCGACGGCACGGTCGGTGCGGGCGGACACGCGCGGGCGTTGGCCGAGGCTCGGGTCGAGCGGTACGGCCACGTCCACCTCATCGGGCTCGACCGTGACCCGATGGCCCTCGAGCTGGCCACCGCGACCCTCGACGGGCTCGGGGACGTGGGCACGGTGGAGCTGATCCGCACCCGCTTCGACGCCCTCCCCGACATCCTCGACGATCGGGGCATCGACACCGTCGCCGGGATCCTGCTCGACCTCGGCATCTCGTCGCTGCACGTGGATCGGGCCGAGCGAGGCTTCAGCTACCGCCAGGACGCGCCGTTGGACATGCGGATGGATCCGGACCTGCCGGTCTCCGCCGCCGACGTGGTCAACAGTTGGTCGAGGGGCGACCTGGCCCGCATCCTCCGCGAGTACGGCGAGGAACGGTTCGCCGACCGTGTCGCGCGGGGCATCGTCGCCGCACGGCCACTCCGGTCCACCGGCGAGCTCGCCGAGGTCGTCCGCGACGCGATCCCGGCTGCGGCCCGGCGGCGCGGTGGGCATCCCGCCACACGGACCTTCCAGGCGCTGCGGATCGCCGTCAACGACGAGCTCGCGGCGCTCGAGGCGGTGCTGCCTGCGGTCGTGGAGCGGTTGGCTCCGGGCGGCGTCGCCGTCGTCCTGAGCTACCACAGCCTCGAGGACCGCCGGGTCAAGCGCGCCTTCGCGGAGGCCGCGACCGGCTGCATCTGCCCACCGGGCCTGCCCGTCTGCGGTTGCGGTCGCACCCCGCTCGTGGAGGCGCTCGTGCGCCGCCCCGAGCGCCCCGACGAGCACGAGATCGCCGCGAACCCCCGCGCCGCCTCCGCGCGACTCCGCGCGGTGCGCCGGCTGCCAGGAGGCCACCGATGAGCGCCCCGGTCACCACCCGCCCCGTCCGTGAGCGCGTACGCGAGAGGCGTCCGTCGCTCCAGGTCGTCGCGGAGCCACGCCCGCGTCACACCCTGACGTACGCGCTGGTGATCGTCGTGCTGCTCGGCGCCGCGGTCTTCGGCGCCGTCGCCCTCAACGCGCTGGCCGCCGCCGAGGCGGTCGAAGCGCGGTCCCTGGAACGCCAGGTCGCGGAGGGTGAGCGCACCTACGCGAGCCTGGTCGCCGAGGTCTCGGCGTTGGAGGATCCCGGTCGGATCCGTGAGGCAGCCCTCGAGCTCGGCCTCGTGCCCTCCGGTCCCGCCCGTCACCTGGAGCTCGAGCGCAGCCTGCCCGCCGATGGAGCGGTCGTGGAGACCCGACTTCCGGAGACCACGCCGGATCCGGTCAAGCCCGTGCTCTCGGCCGAGCGCTGATGACGGGGCCGACGAAGCGCCGCCGTCTCTCCCGCGTCCCGCGCATCCTCGGGCGACGTGGCGATCAGGTCGCCGTCCGACGGATCCGGTGGCTGCTCGGCGTGTACGGCCTGGCCCTGCTGCTCGTGGTCGGGCAACTCGTCCACATCCAGGTGGTCCAGGCGGACGAGTACGCCGACGCCAGCGTGCGGCAGCGCGAGCGGATGATCGAGCTGCCCGCGACGCGCGGGCGGATCTACGACCGCGACGGTGACGTGCTGGCCACCTCGGTCGAAGGCGCGACGATCTACGCGGACCCCAGGGCCTACCGGGGTGGCGAGACCCCCGATGGCGAGCTGGTGCCACCCGCGGGAGACCCTGCGGAGGTCGCCGCAGCGCTCGCGCCGATCCTCGAGCGCGATGTCGACGACCTGGTCGAGCGGCTCGAGCGTGACGCCCACTTCGTCTACCTGGCACGTCAGCTCGACCACGAGGTCGGCGACCGGATCCGCCAGCTCGAGCTGCCAGGCGTCGGCGTGCTCGTCGAGCCGAAGCGGGTGTACCCGGGCAACGGCCTCGCCGCGCAGGTGGTCGGTTTCACGGGCATCGACGGCTACGGCCTGCAGGGGATCGAGGCCCAGTACGACAGCGTGCTGAGCGGCGAGCCGGGGACCTTGCTCCTCGAACGGGCGCCGGGAGGGTTGGACATCGCGTCGGGGGTGCGTGAGCTGGTGCACTCCGAGGTCGGCACCGACGTCGTGGTCACCCTCGACCGCGACATCCAGCATGCCGCCGAGGTCGCGGCCGCCGAGGCCCTGGAACGGTTCGACGCGAAGGGAGCGACCGTCCTCGCCCTGGACGTGAGCACCTTCGAGATCCTCGCGATGGCCAGCACCCCTGGCTTCGACCCCAACGAGCGCTCCGAGGGCGAGGCCGAGGCGTGGCGCAACCGCGCCATCACCGACATGTTCGAACCGGGCTCCACCCAGAAGGCGATGACCATCGCCGCCGCGCTCGAGGAGGGGCTGGTCACCCCGACGACCGAGTTCACCGTCAAGGACCGCATCCGCGTCGGGTCGAGCACCTTCTCCGACGCCCACCCGCATCCCGGGTCCGTCTGGACGGTGGGCCAGATCATGGAGCGTTCGAGCAACGTCGGGACGATCCAGGTGGCGCAGGAGCTCGGCGAGGAACGGCTCGACGCCTACCTCCGGGGGTTCGGGCTCGGGTCGACGACGGGTCTGGAGTTCCCCGGCGAGGCGGCCGGGATGCTGATGGGTCACGAGGACTGGTGGGGCAGTTCGCTGCCCACCATCGCGATCGGCCACGGCGTCGCCGTGACCCTGATGCAGCTGGCGAACGCCTACGCGACGATCGCGAACGACGGGCTCGCCATGACCCCCAGTGTCGTCCGCGGCACCGTCGGCAGCGACGGTCGGCTGTCCCCGAGGCCAACGGGCTCCGGCCAGCGGGTGATCGGCGAGGACACGGCCCGGGTCGTCCAGGACATGCTGCTCGAAGCGGTGTCCGGCGAGTACGGCACGGGGGCGTTGGCCGCGGTCCCCGGCTACTCGGTCGCCGGCAAGACCGGCACGGCCCGCAAGCCGGATCCGGAGGGTGGGTACTCGGACCGCTACGTCGCGACCTTCGCCGGGTTCGCGCCCGCGCACGACCCGCAGATCGTGGTGGCGGTCATGGTCGACGAGCCGTACCCCATCTGGGGCGGCATCGTCGCGGCACCCGTGTTCAGCGAGGTCATGGAGGCCGCGCTGATCGCTCGGCGCATCCCGCCGGACGGCAGCAGCCCGTCGCTGTCGGAGGCGTTGGTCCGCGCCCAGGCGGTGCTCGACGACCTCGAGGCCGCTGCCGAGGAGGGCGAGGAACCCGACGAGGATCTCGGGGTCCCGGTGGAGGAGCCCGCGTCGCCACCGGCCGGCGACCCCGCGTCGCAGTGAGCGTGCGCGCTCCGGCACGCGGGACCGTCCGTGTGGCCGCAGCGGGTGCACGGCCCGGCGATCCGCCGGCGTTACGCTCGCCCCCGAGAGGGTGCCACCCCCTTGACGGGGCGTTCCTGCGCTCGGCGCCCGCCGTTGCACTCCGCACGACCGGAACCCTCGCGAGGAGCATCGTGACCGCCAGCCTGTCCGCTGTGGCCGCGTCGCTGCGTCACGCCGAGCGGCACGGTCGCGACGTCGAGGTGGTGGACGCCACCCACGACAGCCGACAGGTCGGCCCGGGGTGGCTGTTCTGTGCGATCCCGGGGGCGCGACACGACGGCCACGATCACGCTCCCGGCGCCGTCGATGCGGGCGCGGCAGCCCTGCTCGTGGAGCGGTGGCTCGACCTCGACGTCCCACAGGTCCGGGTGCCCTCGGTGCGCGCGGCCACCGGCCCGGCCGCGAGCGTCGTGCACGGACGGGCGAGCGAGCGGCTCACGGTGATCGGGATCACGGGGACCAACGGCAAGACGACCATCGCCTACCTGCTCGAGGCGGCGGCGGCCGCAGCCGCCCACGGCACGGGCGTCATCGGCACCGTCGAGGCGCGGATCCACGGCGAGCGGCAGGAGGGGGTGCGCACGACCCCGGAGGGCACCGACCTGCAACGGCTGCTCAGGCGCATGGACGATCGTGGTGCCGACGTCGTCGCGATGGAGGTCTCGTCCCACGGCCTCGACCTGCGTCGCGTCGACGGCACGCGGTTCGCCGTCGCGGTGTTCACCAACCTCTCGCAGGATCACCTCGACTGGCACGGCTCGATGGAGGCCTACTTCGCCGCCAAGGCCCGGCTGTTCGCCCCCGTGTTCACCGACCGAGGGGTCGCGGTGATCGACGATCGGTGGGGGCAGCGACTGGTCTCGCAGGCCACGATCCCGATGACCACCGTCAGCCGTACCGGTGATGCGGACGTGCGCATCGTCGCCGAGGAGCTCGACGTCACAGGAGGTCGAGCGCGGGTGCGCTGGGGTGACGACGAGGTGGAGGTCACCACCCACCTGCCCGGCGACTTCAACCTCGTCAACGCCGTGGTCGCGGTCGTCGCGGCGACCACGGCCGGGATCCCCGTGGAGGACGCCGTCGCGGGGGTCGCCGCCTGCCCCGGGGCGCCGGGCCGGCTCGAGCGGGTCCGACCGGCTCACCCCGTGCAGGTCTTCGTCGACTACGCCCACAGCCCCGACGCCGTGCGGTCCGTGCTCGACTCGTTGCGGGGGTCACTGGCCCCGGACGGCCGGCTGTTCGTGGTGCTCGGGGCGGGCGGCGACCGCGACCGCGGGAAGCGTGGGGCGATGGGGGCCGCCGCCACGCTCGCCGACGTCGCGGTGCTCACCTCCGACAACCCACGGACCGAGGATCCGCAGGTGATCCTCGATGCCCTGGCCTCAGGTGCGAAGGAGGCGGTGGGCTCGGACGGCGGTGAGGTCGTCCTCGAGCTCGACCGGCGACGGGCGATCGAACGTGCCATCGAGGGGGCCCGACCCGGCGACGTGGTCCTGATCGCCGGGAAGGGCCACGAGACCACCCAGGAGCTCGCGGACCGTGTCGTCGCCTTCGACGACCGGGAGGTCGCCGCGGAGATCCTGGACCGCTCCGGAGGCACGTCGTGATCGAGCTCACGGTCAGCGAGGTCGCCCACGCCGTCGGTGGCGAGGTCGTCGGTGCCACGGACGTCTCGATCGACGTGGTGGGGACCGACTCGCGCCGCCTGCCGGACGGACGGCCGCTGTTCGTCGCCCTGCCGGGGGAGCACGCCGACGGGCACGACTTCGCAGCCTCGGCGGTCGCCGCCGGGGCGGTCGCGGTCCTGGCCGGCCGCCACCTCGACGTCGCTGTGCCGGTGGTGGTCGTCGACGATCCCTGGATCGCGCTGGAGCGCCTTGGTGCGGCCGTGCGGGCCTACATCGAGCCGACGACCGTCGCCATCACCGGGTCGGTCGGCAAGACCACGGTCAAGGACCTCACCGCCGCCGCGGTCGGCGCCGGCCGACGTGCGCACGCTGCGGCCGGCTCGTACAACAACGAGCTCGGCGTCCCGCTGACGCTGCTCGGTCTGCGTGAGGACACCGAGGTGCTGGTCGCCGAGGTCGGTGCGCGCCGGGTGGGCGACATCGCCCGGCTGGCCCCGTCCCTCGCTCCCGACGTCGCCGTCGTGACCTCGGTCGCGGCGGTCCACCTCGAGGTGTTCGGCGCCGTCGAGGACGTCGCGCGGGGCAAGCGCGAGCTGGTCGAGGCGCTCGGGGCCGACGGGGTGGCGGTGCTCAACGTCGCCGACCCACGGGTCGCGGCCATGGCCAGGGTCGCCCCTCACGTCATCGGCGTCGCCACCGACGATGCCAGCGCCGACGTCCACGCGCGCGAGGTGCGTCTCGACCCCTACGCGCGTCCGAGCTGTACGGCGGTCACGCCGTGGGGTGAGACGGCGCTGCGTGTCCCCGTCGCGGGACGACACCAGGTCGGCAACGCGCTGCTCGCGCTGGCGGTGGCAGGACACCTCGGCGTCGACATCGGCGCCGCCGCGGCCGCGATCGGCGATGCCCGCGTGTCGCCGTGGCGCGGCGAGGTCTTCGTGCACGACGGGGTCACCGTCGTCAACGACGCCTACAACGCCAACCCCACCTCGGTCCGTGCCGCGCTCGAGACGCTCGTCGCCATCGAGCGGACGGGGCGGGCGGTCGCCGTGCTCGGGGTCATGGCGGAGCTCGGCCCGACCGCCGAGGAGGAGCACGTGGCGATCGGCCGGCGCTGTGCGGAGCTCGGCCTCGACGAGCTCATCGTCGTCGGTGGCGAGGCGGAGGGGATCGCCACGGGCGCCGGGTCGGGTCCGGTGGCCGTCCACCGTGTGGATGACGCCGCTGCCGCCACGGCGATGCTGACGGACCGCCTCGCGTCCGGTGACGTCGTGCTCATCAAGGGTTCCCGGGTCGCGGGCCTCGAATCGGTGGCTGCGAGCATCGCAGCCGGGAGGACCGGCTCGTGATCGCGATCCTCATCGCGGGTGCCGTCGCGCTGATCGCGGCGTTGGCGGGGACGCCGCTCGTCACCAGCTACTTCCGGGAACGTGGGTTCGGCCAGATGATCCGCGAGGAGGGCCCCGACCACCACGCGAAGGCGGGCACCCCGACGATGGGCGGCACCGCCGTCGTGCTGGCGACGGTGGTGGCCTTCGGGGTGGCCCACCTGACGGGGACGCGGATCACCGGCATCGGCCTGCTGGTGATCGGCACCTTCGTCGCCATGGCGATCGTCGGGTTCGCCGACGACCTCATCAAGCTGCGGATGCGTCGCAACCTCGGGCTGAACAAGACCACCAAGTTCCTCGGTCAGGCCGTGATCGCCGGGCTGTTCGCCTTCCTCGGCCCGACCTACGCGGGACTGCCGCAGAACATCTCCGTGGTCGGCGACATCGCGTTCGACGTCAACCCGTGGGTGTTCTTCGTCTGGATCTTCCTGCTGCTGACCGGCGCGTCCAACGCGGTCAACCTCACCGATGGCCTGGACGGCCTCGCTGCGGGTTCCTCGGCGATCACCTTCGGCGGCTACACGTTGATCGCCTTCTGGCAGTTCCGCAACTTCGAGGTCTACGTCCTCGACGGAAGCCAAGCGCTCGACCTCGCGATCATCGCCGCCGCGCTGTTCGCCGCGTGCGCGGGCTTCCTCTGGCACAACGCGCCGCCCGCCAAGATCTTCATGGGTGACACCGGTTCGCTCGCGCTCGGTGGGGTGTTGGCCGCGATGGCGGTCGCGACCAACACCCAGCTGCTCCTGGTGTTGCTCGGCGGCCTGTTCGTCGCCGAGACGCTGTCGGTGATCATCCAGGTCGCGGTCTTCAAGCTCACCGGCAAGCGCGTGTTCCGCATGGCGCCGTTCCACCACCACTTCGAGCTGCTCGGTTGGCAGGAGACCACGATCATCGTGCGCTTCTGGATCATCGCGGGGATCGGGATCTCGCTCGGGCTCGGCCTGTTCTACGCGGAGTGGTTCGGGCGCGTCGGACCGGTGGCGTGACGCCATGATCGCTCCGGCATCCGACCACCTCGAGGGGATCGATCGCGCGCTCGTGATCGGGCTCGGCGCGTCCGGTCGTGCGGCCGCGCGGATCCTCAACGACCGAGGGGTCGCCGTCACGATGGTCGACGACGACCGGGACCATCCCGCGGCGGCCGAGCTGCGCGACGAGGGGTTGCGTGTCGAGCTCGGCCGAGCCCCCGTCGACGTGCTCGGTGAGGGGACGGCGCTGGTGGTGCCGTCGCCTGGGGTACCGGAATCGGCGCCGGTGCTGCGTGCCGCCGCACGCGATGCGATCACCGTCTGGTCCGAACCGGAGCTCGGGATGCGGCTGTACCCGCACCGCCTGCTCGCGGTCACGGGGACCAACGGCAAGACCTCGACCACCGAGCTGATCGCGGCGATGGTCGCTGCGGCCGGCATCGAGGTTGCGGCCTGCGGCAACATCGGCCGCCCGGTCTCCGAGGCCGCGGCGGCCGAGCCTGCCAGCACGGTGCTCGTGGCGGAGCTGTCGAGCTTCCAGCTGCGGTTCGCCTCGCAGCTGCGCGCCGAGGTCGGCGTGCTGCTCAACGTCGCTCCCGACCACCTCGACTGGCACCGCACCCTGGATGCCTACGCGCAGGCCAAGGCACGGTTGTGGGCCGGCCAGACCGCCGACGACTGGGCGGTCGCCAACGCCGACGATGCCCTGACCGTTGAGCTGCAGGCGGGGGCGCCCGGTCGTCCCGCCACCTTCTCCGCCACGCGCGACGTCGCCCTCGGCGTCGGTCGCGAGGGTGACGAGCTGGTGCTGCGGGCACCCGATGGACACCGCGAGGTGGTCGTGGCGCTGGGTGAGCTGATCAGCGCCGCTCCCCACCACGTCGCCAACGTCGCGGCCGCTGCCTGCGTCGCCGCCCTCGCGGGGGTCGACGTGGCCAGCATCAGGACGACGGCGCGGGGGTTCTCCCCGGGACGTCACCGCCTCGAGCCGATCACCGAAGCTGGCGGGGTCACCTTCGTGAACGACTCGAAGGCGACCAACGTCCACGCGGCGACCGCAGCGCTGCGGGCCTTCCCGTCGATCGTCTGGATCGCGGGTGGGCTGGCCAAGGGGGTGGATCTCTCCACCTTGGGCCCACACCTCGGACGGGTGCGACGCGCGGTGCTGATCGGCGAGGCCGCCGAGGAGCTCGCGGCGGTGTGCCGTGCGGCGGGTGTGCCGGCCCAGGTCGCGGCCACGATCGAGGATGCGGTCGCGCAGGCGGCAGCCCACGCCAGGTCCGGGGACACCGTCGTGCTGTCCCCGGCCTGCGCCTCGTTCGATCAGTTCCGCGACTACGCCGAACGCGGTGAGCGTTTCGCGGCCGCCGCCAGGGACGTCGTCGGGGCCCTTCCCTCCGGGCGATCGAGCGGGAGCGCATCCCGCGGGGCAGGGGGCAGCCATGTCGCATGATGTGACCGGACCCGGGAGCGCCTCCCGCCGGTGGCTGCGGATCCCACGCGGACTCGATGCCGGCGCCTGGAGCCCGGACGCGACCGGCGTCACGGTGATCACCGTGCTGCTGGTGCTGCTCGGGCTGCTGATGA
>SL_3KL_010_SEDDRAFT_10002324_pt1 | contig 17417 bp, 16 predicted proteins | sample SodLakKL_010_SED_2_FD_10381 | JGI IMG/M metagenome (IMG submission 10381) | reverse complement strand
TGCTCCTGACAACGGCGACATCATCACGATAAACACAGTCTAAATAAAAACTGCTGGTTCTCGCGCATTTTGGTATCTAAATAATGCTATATTTTGGACAATTATTCGTAATTTGGCAGCGACACTTTCAGGATAATGTCCTTGACCAACCCTGCAGCATGTATTTCTGACCATTAACAATGAAGCTCCGCATATACTTATTAAAATCAACCATACATGTCCACACACGATATCATAAAGCAGTTTGAACCGCAACAGCACAACTTGTTGCATATTCTGCATGCTTTGCAGGACGCTAACCCGGCCAATTACCTGACAGAAGAAGCATTGGAGCAGACAGCGCGGCATCTGGGTGTCACTAAAAGTTCGGTATATGGTGTAGCAAGGTACTACACCATGTTTAGCCTCAAGCCCCGCGGGAAGTTCATCATCAGGGTTTGTGCTTCAGCTGTTTGTGAGCTGCTGAAAGTAAATGAAGTGATTGAGGCACTGGAGGAGGAGTTGCAGATTAAAATTGGTGAAACCACAAAAGACGGCACGTTCACCGTCGAACAGAGTGAATGTCTGGGTCAGTGCCAGGAGGCGCCTTCCATGATGATTAATGACAAGGTGCATAACAACCTTGACCGCGGCCGTATCAGGAAGATCCTGCAGGAATACCGGAGCTGACGCTTCATCACCTGCTCGTTTGCTGACAATGGGATTCTCTGCGAATTCCTCTGCGGGCCTCTGCGAGAAATCAACGTAATGACAGGGCTTGACTTGTCAAACCGAAATACAAACAACATGAACCAGGATAATAATCGCCATACCATGCAAATCAAGGAAACCAGGATTGTGTTAAAAAACGCCGGAAAAATCAACCCGATGCGTATCGACGATTACACACAGGCCGGCGGATATGAAGGCTTGCGCAAAGCCTTGCAGATGAAGCCCACAAATGTAATTGATGAGTTGATGGATGCCGGATTGCGTGGTCGTGGTGGTGCAGGGTTCTCCACCGGCATGAAACAAAAGTTCACCAGCGAGTCATGCCAGCGTTGCCCGCAGCGTTATGTAGTGGTTAATGCCGACGAGGGGGAGCCGGGTACTTTCAAGGACCGTGTCATCATGGAACAGGATCCGCACTTATATCTCGAAGGCACCATCATTGCGGCCTATGCCATCCAGGCAACCAAAGGGTTTATTTACATCCGTGCCGAGTATTACGATTCCATAAAAAAGACACGCAAGGCCATAGAAGATGCTTATAAGGCGGGCTTTCTCGGGAAAAACATCCTGGGGTCGGGTTTTGACTTTGACGTGGAAGTAAAGCTTGGTGCAGGGTCATACCTTTGCGGTGAAGAGCTCACCATGCTTGAATCGCTTGAGGGCAAGCGGGGGAACCCGCGCATCAAGCCCCCTTTCCCTGCTGAAAAGGGTGTTTTTGGTATGCCCACCCTGGTAAACAACGTGGAGACCCTGGCCAACGCCCCGATCATCATTGCCAATGGCAAAGAATGGTATCGCAAGCTGGGCACGGAACGCTCTCCCGGCACTAAGATCTTCACCATCAGCGGGCAGGTTAACAGGCCCGGTTATTATGAACTTCCCCTGGGTGTAAGTCTGAAGCAGCTCATAGACCTCGCCGGAGGAATGCGTAAGGGCAGGCCCTTCAAGGCAGCCTTGCTGGGAGGTGCTGCGGGCACTTTCGTGGATGCCTCCATGCTCGATGAGAAAATGACCTATGACAACCTCCGTGAAAAAGGTGCCACCCTGGGGTCCGGCGCCGTTATAGTCATGGCTGAAGGTGATCCGGTGTATGACATCCTCCACAACTGCCTGCGCTTCTTCAGACATGAGTCGTGCGGTAAGTGTGTCCCATGCCGCGTGGGAACCACCCAGCTCGTAAGACAGGCAGATCAACTCAAAGCACCCGAAGGAAACAAGGAGGATCTCCTGAAACAAATGGTGCGGGAATCGGAGATCATGGCAGGCACCTCACTATGTCCTCTGGGTCAATCGCCCATACTGCCCCTGGAGTCGGCAGCACGGTACTTCAAAAAAGAACTATGCAACCCAGTGTAAAACAAGATTAATACATTACCAGGTAATCACAACGCCATAAATCAGGAATCAGGGGCTCCCATCACGATACCCTTTTTGATGACACACAGATAATCATAACCTACAATGAGCAAACAAGTCAAATTTACCATAGACAATAAAGAAATACACGCAGCGGAGGGTGCCAACCTGCTGCAGGTAGCCAAAGACAATGACATAGCCATACCACACCTTTGTTATCACAAAAAACTAAGTCCCACCGGCGCCTGTCGCCTGTGCATCGTGAAAGTGGAAGGGCAGCGTGGCATGGTAGCTTCCTGTGCCATACAGGCAAAGGAGGGCATGCAGGTCACAGCCTTTGACGATGAGCTGGAAGAGGCACGTAAATATCTGCTTGATTACCTGTTGTCGGAACACAATGAGGACCATGACGGCACGTATGACGATGAGTTCCGGGAGCTGATCTTCCGTTACGGCCTGGACAAAAAGGAGCAGCGGCGCTTCCCCTCCATATGGAAAGAGCTTAACTACCCCATGGATGAGACCTCCCCCGTGCTTTCTTATGATGCCGCGAAATGCATCAAATGTTTTCGCTGCATCAAAGCCTGCGATGAGGTACAGGGCAAAAATGTACTGTCTTTCACCAACAGGGGCATAACATCTTATATCATTGGAGGGTTTGACAAGTGGGATGAAAGCGAATGTGATGGCTGTGGCGAATGTATCCAGCTTTGCCCTACCGGTGCGATCGTGGAAAAGCCGCATCGCGATGAGCTCAGGCTTGATCAAAAAACCAGTAAAGTACAGACCACCTGCCCCTACTGCGGTGTAGGCTGTCAGCTGGAGCTGATGGTCCGGGACGGAAAGGTGGTGCGCAGCAACGGCGTGGAAGGCGTAAGCCCCAACGACGGTCGTTTGTGCATAAAAGGCCGCTTTGGATACGATTATGTGAACCACCCCGATCGCCTGACAACTCCGCTGATAAAAAAAGACGGAAAGTTTGTTGAGGCTTCGTGGGAGGAGGCCCTCGACCTTGTAGCCCGCAAGTTTAGCGAGATAAAAAAGCATCATGGCCGCAAGTCCCTGGCAGGATATGCCTCCGCCAAAACGACCAATGAAGACAATTACTTGTTTATGAAGCTGGTACGCATGGTGTTCGGCAACAACAACGTGGACTATTGCACCCGCCTTTGTCACGCGTCAACCGTAACAGCCATGCTCAGGTCCCTCGGCGACGGTGCAGGCAGCAACTCGATAGAAGACTATGAAACCAGCGACTGCATGCTGGTTACAGGAAACAACATGATAGAGACGCACCCCGTGACCGCAACCTTTGTAAAACATGCAGCACAGCGCAACGGGGCCAAAATAATCATCATTGACCCCAAGTGGACTCCCCTGGTAAAGGATGCACACATCTGGCTTCAGCCAAAACTTGGAACAGACGTGGCCCTGTTGAACGGCATGTTAAGGGTCATTGTGAATGAAGACCTCATTGACCGCGACTTCATTGAAAACCGTGTGGAAGGTGGCATGAAGTCCTACGATGAGCTTAAGACCCTGGTGGAAAAGTACACACCAGATTATGTTGAAGAGGTCACCGGCGTGCCGGCACACCTTATGCAGGAAGCTGCCCGCATCTATGCACAGGCCAGACAACCGCTGATAGCCACAGGCATGGGCTACAGCCAGCAGGTGACCGGAACCCATAATGTGTTCTGCCTCATAAACATGATGCTGATAACAGGTCAGATAGGACGCGACGGAGCAGGACTGAACCCGCCACGTGGACAAAATAACGTTCAGGGCGTATCTGACGTGGGAGCGTCACCCTTTACCTATCCCGGTTATATCTCAGTAGAAGATGACGAAAACCGCCGCAAGGTGGCAAAGATATGGGGTGTGCATGAAGATGAACTGGATGGAGAAAAAGGCTTGTCTACCGTGGAGATCATGCAGGCTGCCTACGAGAAAGAAATCAAAGGCATGTATATCATGGGTGAAAATCCCATGCTTACAGACCCCAATCTTAACCATACCGAGGAAGCCATCAGGAAGCTGGACTTCCTCGTGGTTCAGGACATATTCCACACAGAAACGACCCCTTTTGCTGATGTCATCCTGCCTGCCACGGCCTTTGCCGAATCGGAAGGCACTTATGTGAACAGCGACAGGCGTGTGCTCAGGGTGAGGAAGGCCGTGGACCCGCCAGGGCAAGCAAGGCAGGACTGGGAGATAGTAGCTGAGATAGCACGGCGCATGGGCAAGCCCATTGGAAACTACAAAAATGAAAGCGATATCTGGGATGAGATCGCACAGACAGCCCCGATTTTTGCCGGCATATCCTTCAACCGGCTGGAACACCATGGCATTCAGTGGCCATGCCCCGACAAAGATCATCCGGGAACGGCAACCCTGTTCAAAGAACGCTTCAATACTCCCAACGGACTTGGAAAGCTGCATCCTGTAGATTATGCAGAGCAGAGCGAAAAAGCCTCTGAGGAATATCCGCTGATCCTAAACACAGGACGCATTCTGTATCAGTATCATTCCTCCACGATGTCGCGCCGCAACAAAGCCCTGAACGACTTTGCCAACGAATCCTATGTACTCATAAATCCGGCAGATGCCAGCAAACAAGGCATTTCTGACAAGCAAAAGGTAAAGGTAATCTCCCCAAGGGGCAAGATAGAAAACATCACCATAAAGATCAGCGAAGAAGTGCTCCCCGGCGAATTATTCATGCCGTTCCACTACGCAGAAGCACCCGTGAACAAGCTGACACGTGATGAGCTGGACCCCTATTCAAAAATTGCCCCGTTTAAATTGTCAGCGGTAAGAATCGAAAAGTAACAGGTGACATCAACATCCAATAAATTCCTATTTTTGCACGTGTTATGCTAAACACCATGGTAGACGGAGCAATTCATTCTGTCATTTGTGGAATGTTTTTTGATTGGAGTTAATATATGACAGACAATTCATTTACCAGCCGCATCAAGGCTGTCAAAGAGGAACTGGATGCCGTTATCCTGGCTCATTATTACCAGTTACCCGAAATACAAGAGGTTGCAGATCATGTAGGTGACTCTTTTGCCCTCAGTCGCCTGGCGGCGGAGCTTCCCCACAAGATCATTGTTTTCTGCGGGGTGGATTTCATGGCCGAGAGTGCCAAGCTGCTGAGCCCGGACAAAACCGTGCTGCTTCCTGTGAAACATGCCGGCTGCCCCATGGCAGACATGGCCACGGACGCTGACGTCCGCAAAATGAAAGCACAGCACCCGGATGCAGCCGTGGTATCCTATGTGAATTCATCCACTGCAGTGAAGGCAGTCAGTGACATATGCTGCACCTCTTCCAATGCCATTAAGGTGATCCGATCCCTCTCCCAGGAGAAGATCATTTTTGTACCTGACAAGAACCTGGGTGGATATGCCGCGGAACTGATCCCGGAAAAAACATTCATCCTCCACGATGGCTATTGCCCGCCCCACGAGGATGTGATGGCCATTGACGTTAAACTGGCAAGGGAACAACATCCGGATGCACAATTGCTGGTCCATCCCGAATGCCGGAAGGAAGTCAGGGACCAGGCCGATTTCATCGGCAGTACCGCACAGATCATCAAATATGCCGGCTCCAGTGACCACGAGGCGTTCATCATCGGCACCGAACAGGGCATCCTGCATCCGCTTCAGACAGCCAACCCGGACAAAACCTTTCACATGCTGACAGGCCATTTTATTTGCCCCAACATGAAAAAAACCACCTTGCAGCACCTCTATGAGAGCTTGCAGGAGAACAAGCACGTGATTGAAATTGACGGGGAGATGGCTGAAAGGGCCCGCAAACCGCTCGAAAGAATGCTAAAATGTTAATCACACAATAACAATGCCCGCATAACTACACCAAAACCCACAAATGACCGCCTGATCCACATGCGGTGGACTGCTAACACTCTTACCTATGCGCCGTTACATCTTCGATAAAGACCCGGGCACAATGCCATCCAAAAGCTACGACGTGGTGATTGCCGGTGGCGGACTGGCAGGATTGTACGCGGCGCTTTCACTAGATAAGGAGCTTTCCTGTGCCATCCTGGTCAAAGATGAACTGTTTACCTGCAATTCTTCCTTGGCCCAGGGGGGCATTGCTGCCGTGATCCGGCCTGCTGACAACACGGAGAAACACCTGGAAGACACTCTGAGAGCAGCCAAAGGGCTTGCCAATGAAGAGCATGTGCGCCTGATGGTAGAAAATGGTCCTTCTGAGATCAAAAACCTGGCTGACCTGGGCGTAAGCTTTGACACAGGCCCCGGAGGTGATTTTTATACTACCAGGGAAGGCGGCCATACGGAGAAGCGTGTCCTGCATTGTGGCGGCGATGCCACCGGGGCACACATGATACAAACCCTCATCCGTAAGGTGCAGGCCAAAACCAATGTTGACATCCTGGAAGACCGCTTCCTGCTCGATGTCCTCACCAACAGCGACAAACAGGCGTGTGGTGTGCTGCTTCTGCATGATGAGCCGGAGGTGTTATTTACTCCCCATGTAATTGTGGCAACCGGCGGCATAGGCCAGGTATACCAAAACACTACCAACCAGCCGGGGATCACCGGCGACGGCATTGCCGCGGCTATCAGGGCCGGCGCCAAAACCAGGCACATGGAGTTTGTGCAGTTTCACCCAACTGCATTCTTTGATGCCGCAAAAGGAAAAACAGCCTTCCTGATATCAGAAGCCGTTCGCGGGGAAGGAGGCATCCTCCGCAACCATCAGGGAGAGGCATTTATGGAAAAGCATCATCCCATGAAAGACCTTGCACCACGCGATATCGTATCCCAGGCCATAGCCAGGGAGATGCAAAACGCCGGAGTGCCCCACGTCTTTCTTGACATTACCTCTCACAGCCGGGATTTCCTGTCAAAACGCTTTCCGACCATTTTCGGAAACTGCAGGGATCACGGCATCGACATGTCGGAACAGCATGTTCCCGTGGCACCATCACAACACTATATCATGGGAGGGATACATACCGACAGCTTTGGACGAAGCACTACCGAAGGACTATATGTTTGCGGAGAGGCAGCATGCACCGGTGTGCATGGTGCTAACAGACTGGCAAGCAACTCCCTCCTCGAATGTCTCGTTTTTAGCCGGAGGTGTGCCGACCTTATCAATAAAGGAACCTTTCATCGCCATTCTGACGAAGCTTTGCCTGCAAATGATGACAAGCCAGGCTTTAAAGGCGACATCATGGCTATCCGCATGCAGATTAAAAGCCTTATGCAGACTCATGGCGGGATCGTAAAAAACGAAAAAGGGCTGCAACAAGCCATTGCAGATATCAAAAAGCATACTGCACGGCTCGAAAGGGCCGGGCTGACCACCAGGACAGAGGCGGAGACATACAACATGGGCCTCATAGCCCTGGAAGTACTCATCGCGGCCCTTAAGCGGAAAGAAAGCGTTGGGGCCCATTACCGAACATAACAGTCATGAACCACTCCTTGCACACCGATGAAATTATCAGACTTGCCCTGGCCGAAGATATTGGCACAGGCGATGTCACCACCCGAAGCGTGATCCCCGAAGGAAAAAAGATAAAGGGAAAGTTCACAGCTAAAGAAGATGGCATTGTATGCGGCCTTGAGGTTGCACAAAGGGTTTTCGGCTTTCTTGATGAGACCATTTGTTTCACGCCTGCAATAAGGGATGGCGAAAAGGTTGCCGCTGGCAGGCTGATCGCTGAGATAGAGGGTCCCGCACACGGCATTCTTTCAGGGGAACGGGTAGCACTGAATTTTTTACAACGTCTCTCCGGCATCGCGACAAAAGCCGCGGATTATGCCGCAATGGTGGCAGGCACCAATGCCATCGTGGTAGACACACGAAAGACGACCCCGGGACTGAGATGCCTGGAGAAATATGCAGTTAAGACAGGCGGGGCCGGCAATCACCGGATGAACCTGTCTGATGGCATCCTGATCAAAGATAACCATATCAAGGCAGCTGGCGGTATCAGCGCTGCTGTTAAAGCAGCCAGGGAAAACGCCCCCCGCATGCTGAAAATAGAAGTTGAAGCCGAAACACCCGAGGACGTTAAAGAAGCGTTAGAAGCCGGAGCAGACATCATCATGCTGGATAACATGGATGTGGCTACCATGAAAAAGGCGGTGGATATGATAGACGGCAAAGCTTTGGTGGAAGCCTCAGGGAATATGGACCGCAGGGATATCAGGGAGGTGGCCGCAACAGGCGTGGACATGATCTCCATAGGCGCCCTCTCACATAGCTCCAGAGCACTGGATATAAGCCTTAAGTTTGAATAGCCATCATCTGACTGGTACAGAACTGCCTTGATAGCACGCTGTGGTGCATTTCATTCTGTTAATGTCTGCGCAGTCACCATGTACCTGATAACAGAACTGCCATCCTACATAAGTTTGTCGATGGCATCGGCCAGGCGCCGATCCTTATCGGTGACCACATCACCCGCATCGTGAGTCGATAAACGTATCTCAACAGATTTGTACACATTACTCCACCATGGATGGTGACTGTGTTGTTCGGCCAGTAATGCCACGCGTGTCATAAACGCGAATGCTTCAGAAAAATCCGTAAACTCAAAATTCCTGACAAGCTGGTTGTTTTCTTCTTTCCACATGGCTTAGGTTGTTTTTTGATTTATAGGAAACAAACAACTACCCCGGGGTGAATGTTTAGAGGGCCTGGGGTTTATGGTTGCAGAAAGCTTTGTTTTTTTAACTTTGTATAAAATGTAAGGAGTTTTCTGAAATGGGAAAAGGACCGGAGGAAAAAGGGGGCAGGAGACACACTGCTTTAAAGGTTAACAAGGGCATCCCCCAGCCATCATCGTTAAACCAGCAGGCCGCAGATTCCTACAAGTTACGGAGGCGCAAGGTATTGTCCCCGGAAGAGTATGTTGAAGGTATCCTGGCTGGTGACCGTGTCATGCTCAGCCGGGCCATCACCCTCATTGAAAGCTCTCTCGAAAGCCATTATGAGGCGGCTCAGAAAGTGATCGAGCAATGTATCTCCCACTCAGGCAACTCCTTGCGGGTAGGGATCACCGGGGTGCCAGGCGCCGGGAAAAGCACCTTCATTGAGGCCATGGGCAATCATCTGATTGACAAGGGCCACCGGATCGCGGTGCTGGCGGTAGACCCCAGCAGTGAGATATCCAAAGGCAGCATCCTGGGGGATAAAACCCGCATGGAGACGTTAGCAGTAAATGAACATGCCTTTGTAAGGCCCTCCCCTTCTGCAGGTTCCCTTGGCGGTGTGGCGCGGAAAACCAGAGAGATCATCATCCTCTGCGAAGCAGCCGGCTACGATGTGGTCTTCGTGGAAACCGTGGGCGTGGGACAGTCGGAAATAGCCGTTCACTCCATGGTTGACTTTTTCCTGCTCCTGATGATCTCCGGCGCCGGAGACGAGCTTCAGGGCATCAAAAGGGGTATCATCGAGATGTGCGATGGCATGGTTATCAACAAAGCCGACGGCGACAACCTGGATAAAGCCAGGATAGCACGCTCGCAATATGAAAATGCACTGCACCTCTTCCCGCCAGCCCCCACCGGCTGGACACCCAAAGTAAAAACATGTTCTTCCATTACACATGATGGCATGCCCGGGGTGTGGGATATGGTAAAAGAGCATGATCATTTGATGAAGGCCAGGGGCCACTTCCAGGAAAAAAGAAACCGGCAGCAGCAATACCGCCTGCATGAAAGCATCAAAGAAAGCCTCAAGACCCACTTCTATAATCACCCTGTCATTGAAAAAAAAATCAGGGAAGTGGAAAAAATGCTGGACGCACAGCAAATGACCTCCTTCCAGGCTGCCAAGGTGTTGCTTGACACCTATTTCGAACTAAACAAAGTGGATAACACGGGCAAGAAAGGCACTGATTCATGATAGGCCGGATAATACTATACAGCATAACCTTTACACTACAGTGCTGGTTATTTGCTCCGCAGACTGCTGCCGGTGCATGGACTGTTTTCCAAAACCAGGAGGAAGAGGCTGAAACGCGCGAGCTGCGTACCCTGCGATACACTTACGGCCTGAACATTGGAAGCTATTTCGCCAACGACGGTACTGCGAATTATTACAACGGAAGTGGTCATCACAACCTGGATGCAGCCATCAACAGAGAACATAACTACAACCGGATACGCGAATCCCTGGGGTACGACTTTGAACTTCATGCCCTTCCAATGGATATGGGCTATTCCCCCACCATGATGATCGGCATATTTGGCACCATTCTCATTGGAGAAAGAACCGGGATCCATGGTGAGTTTAACTTTGCCAGGCTGAGAGCCGAAGACTATTTCAGCCTTGAACTTGACCGGCCAAGTTTCATTGAAGGGGACAATGTATACCTTTTCCCGCTCAGAGGCACGGAAGAGCGTTCAGAAATTCGCCTGGGAATTCAGCACACGGCCGAATCGGAGGGCTCATCGGTGCATCCCTTTTTTGAGGGTGGGGTGAGTTTTGTGAACACCCGCGTCCGTGAAAACATCGCACGGATCGAGGGCAGATCATATAGCATAAGAAATCTCAGTGATACGTATTACGATTTCCGTGATGATGGGATCGGGTTTGGCGGATATGCCAGCCTTGGCCTCCGGATGGACGTCGGCGACAGTTACGCCCTGGCCTTAGGTGCCGGCAGCAGCTTTTTAAACATCAACCTGGGAGATAATGACTCCTTTTATTTAAATTACAGTTTGTTTGCAAGGATCTTTCTTACCCACTAAAAACCTGTTTGACTCAGGCCCGTGACACCGGCAAAAAAACCTGATTTTTTGGGATATTTCTTTACTCTGTCTGCTTTTTCTTCTCTGACAGGTTAAATCTTTCCGGATGGCGTGCCTCTTTATCCCTGTAAAAATCTTCTATGATCTTAAAGTCAGCCTCAAAGTCTCCACTGGGGTAAATCATTTTCCCTATACCTCCCTCTTTTCTGCGATAGTCAAGGAAGCCCAGGAATATAGGTACTTTAGCGGTTAGTGCAATAAAATAGAACCCTTTTTTCCAGCGCTCAACCCTGCGCCGTGTCCCTTCAGGAGTGATCAGAAGGTAAAACCTGTCATGCTTTTCAAACTCCCGGGTGATCTTTTTCACGGTGTTCTGGCTATGTCCGCGGTCTACAGGTACACCACCAAACCAACGCAATACAGGGCCAAGAACCCCTTTAAAAGCTTCTTTTTTTATCAGAATCTTAGGCTTGATGCCATAAATAAAAAATCCCAGCCTGCCAATCACGAAATCCAGGTTGCTGGTATGCGGTGCCATGATGATCACCGCCTTGGGAATTTCGAGAGACGCCCGTGAATAAACGTTCCAGCCAAACAACCAAAAAACAAAACGGGCAATATGCTTCATACATCATAAAATTAATTCAGGAAGAACAAAAAGCTGCTGCTTACTGCATTCTCAGCAAAAATAAGAGAAAAACACCAATAAAAATCACAACTTTTCGTTATTCTATGTAAAGCTCATCACCAAAAATGCATTGGAAATCCGCATGCAAATGCGTATATTTGAATCCTGCAAAGTTAGTAAAGGCATGAAGCGGATTATGACACCCAAGCGGATCTACCTAAACCTCAAAAGGCGCGACACCTGTCATTATTAAGAACGGTGTGGCACTGCCATGCCGCATGACAAACACCGGGCACTTTTTGTCACATTTGCGATCAGCAATTGTTACACAACCGTCACACCGGTGCATTCCCTTTTGTTTTTTCTAATATTTCATCATTAATTTATTTCTCATGGAACTTCCATTTGCAGAACCCTATAAAATCAAAGTGGTAGAACCATTGCGTCGCAGCACACGCGAAGAGCGCGAACAATGGATCAAAGAAGCCAGATATAATTTGTTTAATTTACGCAGTGAGCAGGTGTTCATTGACTTGCTTACGGATTCGGGCACGGGCGCTATGAGTCACCAGCAGTGGTCAGAAATGATGCTGGGCGATGAAAGTTACGCCGGGTCCACTTCCTATTTCAAGCTCAAAAAAGTGATTAACGAACTGCTGGGCATGCCTTATTTTGTGCCAACGCACCAGGGGCGGGCAGCCGAGAATGTATTGTTCAGCGCCATGATCAGGGAGGGCGACCTCGTGCCGGGAAACTCCCATTTCGACACTACCAAGGGACACATTGAATTCCGGCGTGCCACGGCGGTCGACTGTACCATCGACGAAGCAGCGGATACTACCATATATCACCCTTTTAAAGGCAACATTGATCTCAACAAGCTTGAGCATGTCTTCAAAAACAACCCTAAAGAGAAGATCCCCCTGTGCATTATCACCGTGACATGCAACACCTCAGGCGGACAGCCAGGTGAGTGCCCTGTGCAAGAAATATGGCATCCCGGTAATTTTTGATGCAGCGCGCTTTGCTGAGAATGCCTATTTTATCAAGCAGCGCGAAGAGCAATATTCCGGTCACAGCATCAGGGAGATTGTGCTGGAGATGTATGATCAGGTGGATGGCGCCACCATGAGCAGCAAGAAAGACGCTATCGTAAACATCGGTGGTTTTGTGGCGTGCCGCGACAAGGAACTCTTCGACAAAGTCAGCATGTACACCATTCTCTTTGAGGGATACCTTACTTACGGCGGCCTTGCCGGACGAGACCTGGCTGCCATGGCACAAGGACTCATGGAAGGCTGTGAGTATGACTACCTGGAAGCGCGCATCGGCCAGGTGGCCTACCTCGCCGATCTGCTGAAAGAATATGGCGTGCCATGCCAGGAACCAACGGGAGGCCATGCCGTGTTTGTGGATGCCAGAAAAGTACTTCCTCAGATCCCGAAAGAAGAATACCAGGCGCAAACCCTCGCCATTGAACTTTACCTGGAAGGTGGAGTACGGGGCGTGGAAATCGGCACACTGCTGGCCGACAGGGATCCCAAAACACGGGAAAACAGATATCCCGGACTGGAGCTCCTGAGACTCGCCATACCCAGAAGGGTATATACCAACAACCACATGGCGTATGTGGCAGCCTGCCTGGGCAATATCTACGAGCGCCGGAACAAGATCACCAAAGGATTCCGGATCACAAAAGAAGCGCCCATTATGAGGCACTTTACCGTAGAGCTGGATAGGGCGGAGTAGGTTTTTTGCACCTGTAAAATGATTAAAGCGTTTTGCGTTCTGCAAATCAGAACATTATGGACTTAACCTGGTATAATCATGGAACTCATCATCACATTCATTATCGCATTGGGACTGGCCATGGATTGTTTCACCATCGCCATCAGCAACAGCAGTGTAAGCGGGGAAGTCAGGCCCGGGATACCGCTGAAGGTAGCCATCGCCTTTGCCTTTTCTCACATGCTGCTGCTCTATCTTGGTTATCTGCTGGGAGGTGCCATACAACATCTTTTTGCAGGGATTGAACCCTGGGTGGTCTTTATTATATTAGGAATCATTGGAGTTAAAATGATTCTGGAGGCCCGCAGAAGGCATCCCAAACAAAAAGTTTTTGACATAAACCAGATCAGTGTCATGCTGGTGTTATCCGTTGCCACAGCCATGGACGCCTTTTTAACAGGTGTGGCCATCTCTATGACCACCATCGGAATAAACACGGCAAATCTCCTGGTGGGTCTTACCGTTTTTATTTTAACCCTTGGCGGGATGGCGGGAGGCAAACAGCTGGGCGTTGCTTTCGCACAGCGAACAGCATACTTCGGGGGTGCTTTTATGCTCCTGGCAGCTGCTACGTTCATGTTTGTTTTTTTGCAGTGACCATCCTTGTCTCGCCCGGAAACAGGTTTACACTTTTTGTAAACTAGAACCAGAACGGGTCATTAAGCGATTTGNAAGAACCAACATGCTTCATGAAGCATGTTGGTTCTTCGTCTATCCGGCCATGAGGTTGCATCCGCGAACATCGCTTTGATCAAAACGGCCAAGCACCTCAAATGACCCGTCAGGAAATACCCTTCCCAGATCCTGTGTGGCAATGAAGCTGCAGGAGTAGATGTTTGCCAGGTCGATGACATTGATGCCACCACCCTGGCCGGCGCCTGTGAAGCTAAGCGGATCGTTGCTGTCGCGCGTCAACACACGCATCCAGGGAGGACATTCAAACCGCCCCTCCCCTTTCGACCAGGCTTGAGACAATAGTTCTGTCATCCCATATTCGGAATGAATGCTCTTGATGTCAAAGGCCCGGCAAAGGATGCCGTGCAGCTCTTCGCGCACCATCTCACGACGCCTTCCCTTCATCCCGCCGGTCTCCATCACAATACTATTCTGCAACGGCATCGGATGGCACTCAGCAAAGTCGAGCAAGGCAAAGCTCACGCCCAGGAGCAAAACACGCTGTCCCTCAGCTTCAAGGCCTTTCAGCACATCAGCCAGGCGATCAAGCTCATCCAGATAAAACCCGCTCCGGGGATGCCCGCTCTCCTCTATCAACCGGTTAGCCATGTATACCAGGGAAGAATCCTGTCTTTCAAGATATCCGGGCAACAGTGCAAGTATGCAGTAATTGTCCGGACCACCATAAAACAAGCGGAATCCATCGAGAAAGCTACGTTCATAAACAGCCAGATCAGCTACATGGTGTTTGGATGTCATACTTCCCGTAGTGCCGGAACTGTGGAAAACTTTGGCTGCCTCACCCCCGAAGCTTGCCACTCGTCTGTTTTTGAACAGATCAATCGGCAAAAAGGGTATCTCATCAAGATGTGAGACCCGCCCCGGGGACCTGTCCAGGTTGTCACAAAACTCCCGGTATACTAGATTTTGAGCGTACTGGAAATGAAAGACATCCAGGGCAAGCTTCTGGAAGCCCTTGTAATCGGGTGGTCTGAGAGAAAAAAATTTGCTGGGCATCCATCATATAAAATTGCATTTCCAAGACATTCACTCGTAGTGGTATTGCACTTCCAGGAGATTCACTCGTGGTGGTAGCATACCAAAGATAAAGATAAATTAGTTTTTAATCCATAGCACCGCGGAATCCATGCACCATATGATGAGATCTTGTCTGAAAGGATCTTAACCGGATTTTCTACCTTTGTATAAGGAATTGGCATGGCATCTGAAAAAGGCCATGTTTTTGATCCCGGCAGGCATATACACAAAACAGGCACGTTGAAACATGAACGAAAATCTGGATCCTTCAGCGGATAAGTTGAGCAAGGAGGAACGCATTATTGAGCAGACCTTGCGACCCGGCAGCTTTACGAGCTTTACGGGTCAGCATAAGGTTGTCGAAAACCTGAAGGTATTTGTAGGGGCTGCCTCCCAGCGAGGTGATGCACTTGACCATGTGTTGCTTCACGGCCCGCCGGGGCTGGGAAAAACCACTCTGGCCCATATCATTGCCAATGAGATGGGAGTGGGCATCAAGGTAACTTCCGGTCCGGTGCTTGACAAACCCGCTGACCTCGCTGGTCTGCTCACCAACCTCGAAGCACGTGATGTCCTTTTTATTGATGAGATACACAGGCTTAGTCCTGTAGTGGAAGAATACCTGTATTCGGCGATGGAGGATTTCCGCATTGATATCATGATAGAGAGCGGCCCCAATGCGCGAAGCGTTCAGCTTACCCTGCATCCCTTTACCCTGATTGGGGCAACCACACGATCGGGGCTGCTGACCTCCCCGCTCCGGGCGCGTTTTGGCATCAACGCTCGCCTCAACTATTATGACGCCAAGCTGCTGCAGCAGATTGTGAAAAGGTCGGCAGGCATCCTGAACGTAAAAATCACCGATGAGGCCTCCCGCGAGATCTCCCGTCGCAGCCGGGGCACCCCGAGAATTGCCAACGCCCTGCTTCGAAGGGTACGCGACTTTGCACAGGTCAAGGGCAATGGCAACATCGACATGGAAATATCACTGTATGGCCTTTCAGCATTGAACGTAGATAAGTACGGACTTGATGAGATGGACAACAAGATCCTCAGCACCATCATCGAAAAGTTCAAAGGCGGCCCTGTGGGTCTGAGCAATGTGGCTACCTCCGTTGGTGAAGATGCCGGAACCATAGAAGAAGTGTATGAGCCCTATCTCATCCAGGAAGGCTATATCATGCGGACTCCGAGGGGCCGTGAAGCCACAGGGCTGGCCTATCAGCACCTGGGGCGGGTAAAGGCATCCGGACAAAATACGCTTTTTGATGACGTATAGAGGGGTTGGGAAGGCCTGAAGGTCTGTTATTGGCTGTTGGCTATTGGCTTTTGGCTATTGGCTTTTGGCTGTTGGCTGTTGGCTTTTGGCAAACGATTAATACCTAAATAGCTTTGACCCTTTAGACATTATTAAACCACCATTCACACCAGGATTATCCATGAAAAGCCCGGAGATCAAGGAGGCGCTGAAATCGAAGGCTCTGGAGCTTGGGTTTGCGGCATGCGGGGTGGCCAGGTCCCGGCGCTTAAGGCATCAGGAAGGTTTTTTACGCGACTGGCTGCAGGCCGGCTATCAGGGCCGGATGTCGTATATGGCTAATCATTTTGAAAAAAGAACGGATCCCGGCTTGCTGGTTCCGGGCGCCGTTTCCGTGGTGGCCGTCGCCCTCAACTATTTCCCGGCAGAAGAACAGCCATCCGGCACACGTTGCCGTGTGTCGCGTTATTCCTTCGGAAGGGATTATCACGACATCATAAAAGCTAAGCTACATGACCTGGCGGCCTACCTGGAAGGCATGGCAGGCCAGCATCAATACCGGGTGTTTACCGATTCGGCGCCGATCCTCGAGCGTTCCTGGGCGCAGGAGGCAGGCCTTGGGGGAGTCGGCAAAAATACTTGCTTCATCATCCCCCGAAAGGGGAGTTATTATTTTCTGGGGGAGATGATCACAAATATCCCACTGGAAGCAGATCAGCCCTTTGAAAAAGACCTTTGCGGCACATGCGTCCGCTGCATAGAAGCCTGCCCGACGGGTGCCATCATCGCGCCCGGGAAGCTGGATGCCAGTAAATGCATATCCTATCTGACCATAGAGCTGAAAGACAACATCCCTGAAAACATGAGAAAAAAATGCAGGGGATGGATATTTGGCTGCGACATTTGCCAGGAAGTATGCCCGCATAACCGCCATGCATCAGCGCATCATCATAAAGAACTCAGGGCGCTGACACCCATTACCAGGTGGAGCGACCATGACTGGCTTAGCATGACTAAGGAAGATTACCGCGAGCATTTCAGGAAAACAGGCTCTGCGATTGCGCGGGTCAAATATGAAAAGTTAATGGATAACATACGATGTGCTACCGCAGACGGAGACTGTCAATAAGCATTTCCGGCACACGTTCTTTCCTCTCCTCAATAAACTCCTGAAACTCTTTCTCTGTAAAGT
>SL_3KL_010_SEDDRAFT_10002323_pt1 | contig 17417 bp, 21 predicted proteins | sample SodLakKL_010_SED_2_FD_10381 | JGI IMG/M metagenome (IMG submission 10381) | reverse complement strand
ATGTTGTCTTGTCTTCAACTTGAATGGCTTGTAGTAAAATATGGCTGGCGGTATCGATTTTTCCTTTTGAAAACACCCCATGATCAGTGTAAAACTTGAATGTGTGTGTTTGAAAATCAAACGTGATTAACCGTTTGTTTGATTTCACATTCTTTTGCGAAGCGTCAAAGTAATGCGCCATCTTATCACCTTTCTTCACATTTGAGATAAAAAAGGGAAAAAACCTGAGTGTTGAAACTCAGGTTTTTGTTTTTTGTGATGGCGTTATTTTACTTCTACTGAAGCGCCAGCTTCTTCGAGTTTTTCTTTGATTTCTTCTGCATCTTCTGGGCTAATGTCTTCTTTAACAGCAGCTGGTGCACTGTCAACGAGTGCTTTAGCTTCTTTAAGACCAAGTCCAGTGATTTCGCGGATGATTTTAATGACACCAATTTTTTTAGCACCAGCACTTGTAAGGGTAACTGTTACTTCTGAAGGTTCTGCATCTTCAGCTGCAGCTGCAGGGCCTGCAACAGCAACGGCGCTTGGGTCAACACCGAATTCTTCTTTCATAAGATCAACTAATTCTTTAAGTTCAAGTAATGTTTTTTCTTTTAAAGCTTCAATAATTTCTGAGTTTTTAAGATTTGCCATGATAAATTCCTCCTATTATCCGTTATTTTCTTCTAAATTTTCGACATGCATATTAATGGCCATAGCCACGTGTTTGATTGGTTCTAAAATGCCACCTGCCAACATGGTGAGTAATTGTTCTCTTGATGGAATGGTTGCAATGGTTTGAATCTTGTCGTTGTCCATGTATTCGCCATCGACAACACCGACTTTAAGCTCGAGTTTCTTATGATCTTTAGCAAATTCATAGATAGTCTTTGCTGCACTGACACTGTCTTCATGAGACATGACGACCGCATTTGGGCCTGTGATGTGTTCAACAAGGTCACTAAAACCTGCTTTGTCAGCTGCGCGTTTGATGATGTTGTTTTTAAGTACTTTGAATTCGCAGCCATTATTAAGTAATTCGACACGAAGTTTGGTTACTTCATCAACGGTTAGTCCGAGATAGTTAACGATTACCACGGAATTTGCTGATGTCATTTTCTCTGTCAATTCTTCTACAAGTAGTGTTTTTTGCTCAATTGCTTTTTTACTAGCCAACGTTTACACCTCCTAAGTGTTTTTCAATGAAAAACCTCTTTTATCGAACGACAAAAGAGGTCTATAAAATATAGGTCTTCTGTCTCGTTGGGATATTAAGCTTTAAGCACCCAGGGTCTTCGACGGGTATTCATTTATGTGTGTTTATTTTAATGAGCTTGAATCAAGTTTGATCCCTGGGCTCATTGTGGTAGCAATTGCAACGTTTTTAACGTAGATGCCTTTTACCGTTTGTGGTTTTAAACGAATCATTAAATCGTAGAAAGCTTTAATGTTTTCAACGATTTGGTCTTTCGTGAATGATAATTTACCAACGGTTACATGGATGTTGCCGACTTTGTCAACGCGGTATTCAACTTTACCAGCTTTGATTTCTTCAACAGCTTTTTTAACGTCTGGTGTTACTGTTCCTGTTTTAGGGTTAGGCATTAAGCCTTTAGGTCCTAAGACACGTCCAAGTTTACCAACTTTTGCCATCATATCTGGTGAGGCAACAACTGTATCAAAATCTGTCCAGCCTTTCATTACTTTGTCAACTAAATCATCTTCTCCAACAAAGTCTGCGCCTGCTTCCTCAGCTTCTTTTGCTTTATCGCCTGTTGCAAATACAAGCACACGTTTGGTTTTACCCGTACCGTGCGGTAACACAACAGCACCACGTAAATTTTGTTCTGCTTTACGCGGATTCACGTTTAAGCGAATGGCAAATTCAACTGAAGGGTCAAAGCTTTCAAATGAAATATGCTTTAACAAATCGATTGCTTCATCAATGTTATAGTGTTTTGCACGGTCGATCTTTTCGAGTGCGGCACTATATTTTTTACCTTTTTTAGCCATGGTATTTTCCTCCTAAATGTGGTCTAGCGGAATGTCCTCCCACAATTAGTTGTATATAAACAACTAGTTGCTTAGTCTTTGACAACGATTCCCATGTTACGTGCTGATCCTTCGATAATGCGCATAGCTGCTTCAATATCATTTGCGTTAAGATCTTGCATTTTAGTTTCAGCAATTTCGCGCACTTGATCGCGCGTCACGGTTCCAACTTTTTCAGTCAATGGGTTTCCAGCACCCTTTGAAACCCCAGCCGCTTTTTTAAGTAAATCTGCTGCTGGTGGTGTTTTCGTTACAAATGTAAATGAGCGATCATCATAAACGGTAATCTCAACCGGAATGATATTTCCCATTTCTTCGCGAGTTTGTTCATTGAATTTTGTACAAAATTCTTGAATGTTAACCCCTGCTTGACCCAGTGCTGGTCCAACTGGTGGTGCAGGATTGGCTTTCCCCGCTGGAATTTGTAGTTTAACGACGTTTTTAACTTCTTTAGCCACGAGAGTGACACCTCCTCATATTCGTGATGTGGTCAACGGACATGTTTTTGTCCTTCCACTCTAAAAATAAGCATGCCAATAGACATGCTTAGTTATTATACAATAAAGCCATTATCGTGTCAATAAAACACAACAAGTTTTATACGTTTGTATCAATTTCATCAAACGTTAATTGTTTTGGGGTTTCTCTACCGAACATTTCAACCAATACAGTGATGAGTTGTTTTTCATGATCAACCGCTTCAACAACCCCTACTTGATTCATGAAAGGACCAGCGGTAACGCGAACTTTTTGTCCNACTTCAACATCTAATTTAGGTGTTTGAATGACGCCAGCGCGTTTTAAGATTGGGTTAACTTCTTCGGGTGGTAATGGAATTGGTTTGGTCCCGCCACCACTACTACCTAAGAATCCTGTAACACCCGGTGTGTTTCTAACCACAAACCACGAGTCATCTGTGACAATCATTTCCACAAAAACATAGCCGGGATAGATTTTATTAATTTTTTCTTTAGTCGTGCCATCAGCTTTCTTCTCTAAAACCGTTTCTTCAGGAATCACAACTTGAAAGATTTTATCTTCCATCTGCATGGTTTCAATGCGTCGCTCCAAGTTGATTTTAACTGAGTTTTCCTGTCCGGAATAAGTTTGAACAATGTACCACTTTTTGTCTTCTGTCATGAGTTAAGCACCCAAACCGTATAAGAAATCAAAGAGTGGGCGGAAAATAAGATCATATAAAACAAACATGATACCTAAAATGATGACAAAGCCAAACACACGTGCTGTGTGATTGCCCATGGTTTTCTTGTTCGGCCATGATACACGGCGCATTTCGCTTAAGCCTGGAATAAAGAACGGGGCTAAAGCAACGATTAATGCCGCTGCACCAATGATGATGACCACAACAGAAAATATGTTAATTTTTGTTGGGGTGTTAAATAACCAAAAGTCCGTCATGGTAATGCGTAAAACATCACCTTCGAGAATATAGATACCAAGGACCATCACTAAGGCACCCAGTACCCCAAGTAACAACCCTTCAAATGGGTATTCCGTTTTTAATATTTTTAGTACTTTTGATACCTTTTCTTCTTTTTTTTCAGCCATTGTTTTTCGCTCCTATTTGCTTTCTTTATGCGTTGTATGCTTCATACAACGCTTGCAGTATTTTTTTGTCACCATGCGGTCTTTTTCATCTTTATGCTTGAAGGCTGTGTAATTCCTAGATAAACACACTTCACAAATCAGCCTAATTTTTTGTCTCATTTTATCACAACCTTGCAAATATATAATCTACCAAAAAGGAAGGGCTTTGTCAACTTATTCCTTATTAAAGTGTCTCTGTATTTTTTCTTTTGCCCGCTGTAAACTATTGTAAATTTTCTTTTTGGTGAGTTCATGTGTTTTTGAGATGTCATCAATTGAAAACATTTTAACGTGTCTTTTTTCAAAAACTAAAAATTCAAGTGGTGTTAAAATTGTTTTAATTTCATTTAAATGCAACTCATAATACACACTGTTTTCTTTAATGCAATGGTTGAATTCTGCGATTGAATCGCGGTATCTAACCATTTTGTCTTTTCGTCTAATGATGGTGTTGACTCTTGTAATCAAATATCGCTCAAGGCTCATTTCGAAAAATCGTGTGAATGTTTTGTTGAACGACGGGTCAAAGGCAAGTGCTGTTTTATAAAGTAAAATTAAACCTTCTTGAAATGTATCTTCGTAATCATAGTACAAATTAAACTTATAAATCTTTTTTGAAATAAACCGTTTGTAATTTTCTACCAATAACTCAAATGATGATTCACAACCTTGTTTGATCCGTTCAATAATTTCATAATCATTGTGCAATTTCTTTTTCATCGTTTTTTATCCCCTTCTACGTTTAGAAATATCGTACAAGGCGACACCTGTGGATACACTGATGTTCAAACTGTTTAATTGTCCCTCCATTGGTATTTTAACCAAATAGTCACAATGTTTTTGAACAAGCTTGGAAAGCCCTTTTCCTTCGCTGCCAAACACAAGACACAAATCCAAATCAACGTAAATATCTTCTAGGGTTTCTGTTGCTTCTAACGATGTGCCAACCACCCAAACGTTATGTTCTTTTAAGGTTTTAATGGCCTGATTCAAATTCGTGACTTGAATCACATCGATGTACTCTAAGGCGCCCACTGAGACCTTTGCAACCGTTGAATTCACCTGAGCGGTACGGTGTTTAGGAATGATCACACCACTAGCACCGAAAGCTTCAACATTTCTTAAAACGGCCCCTAGGTTTTGTGGGTCTTCCACGCCATCTAACATCACAAACAATTTCTTACCTGGTTTGTTTAATGCAGTTTTTAAATCTAACAATGCGTAGTCTTCAACATTGGCGGCGATGTTTTGATGATTAGGTCCGAATTTTTTGTTCATGTCGGCTTTAGAAAGTAACGATACTTTGATGTTCTGTTGGCGTGCCAGTTGAACCAAATCTTTGTGCGCGCTTTCAACATGAAACAGCTCAAAGATTTTACGTTTTGCTTTTAACGCTTCTTTAATTGGATTTGTTCCATAAATCAGCATAGGTGTCTGCCCTCTTTCATGTTTAGCTTATCACAAGGCTCTCGTGAAAAAACGAATAAATTTCAGTTAAAAAATGAACCAAACCTAAAATATCATCTCTAACAAGGTTTTTAACCTGNTTTTTTCCTCATTTAAGTATAAGTAACCAATGAGTGCTTCAAAACCGGTCGATAAACGGTAAATATGTTGCGATGCTTGGCCAGGTTTTCGTGCTGAACTGGCGTTTCTACCGCGTTTAACGATGCTGAGTTCTTTTTCACTTAAGTGTGGTTCTATCACCTTAAGTGCTTCATATTGTCCTTGAGCGTTTGTATATTTTGTGGTTTTATCGTGTAATGCATGGACTTGTGTTGTTCCTTGATTCAAGTGATATTCTCTGACGTAAAGTTCATAAACTGCATCGCCGATATAAGCTAAGGCCTGTCCGTTATGCGACAACATTACAGAATGCCTTTTTCGCTTAGCTTCTCGCGCAAACAATCCGCTTTATCGAAGTCTTTGTTTTTACGTGCGTCTGTCCATGCCATGTAGATGGCTTTATCAGATGCATTTAACGGCGTTACACCGGGGTATAAACCCAGTATGTTGAAAAACGTGTCAAACAATTCAATGCACGCTTTTAACTCTTCAGATGAGCTTTTTTGTCTAAGGGTTTGGTTGGTGAACTTAACAAGGTTTTGTAACTCGGTAATCGCATTAGCGGTATTGAAATCATGATCCATCGCATCCATGAATCTAAGTTCTATTGCTTTTAAGTTTTCAGATACAACAGGTGATACGTCTAAGGATTCTTTTAAGTCTAAATGGTAGAAGGTTTGTTTGTATACTCTGCGCATTCTTTCCCAATCTTTAACGTAAGCATCTAAAACCTCATCCGTGTAATTAATCGGGCTTCTATAGTGGGTGCTTAATGTGAAAAGTCTAAAACCCATGTAATCAACATCAAGGTCTTTTACTAAAATCACACGCCCTTCGCTTTTTGACATTTTTTTGTCATCGATGTTCAACTGACCATTGTGCATCCAGATATTAGCGATATGGTCTTGGTGAAAAGCGCGGTGTTGGGCGATTTCGTTTTCATGGTGCGGGAATTTAATTTCTGAGCCTCCACCATGAATATCTATTTTCCCACCAAATATTTCATCAATCATGGCCACACATTCGGTGTGCCAACCTGGTCTACCCTCACCAAAAGGTGAAGGCCAGGTGATGCCGGTGTTTGTTTTTTTCCATAAGGTAAAATCAAGTGGGTTTTCTTTTTTATTGTTAACTTCGATGCGTGAGCCCTCAATTAAATCATCAATCTTGCGTCCCGATAAGATACCATAGTCAGATACTTTGGTAACACGAAAATAAACATCGCCGTCAACTTGGTAGGCATAGCCTTGTTCAACAAGACGTTCGATGTAAGAGATGATGGCGCTCATATATTCAGTCACTCTTGGCGCTAAGTATTTCGTTGAGCTCCCCACGCGTGCTGCGTCTTTATAAAACGCATCAATAAATTTGTTGGCAACTTCTAACTCTGTCGTTTGGTCTTCTAATGCTTTGGTAATAACTTTATCATCGACATCTGTGAAGTTAGAAACNAAGTTGACGGTGTATTGTTTATGTTCGAAATAGCGTCTAACCACATCAAAAAAAATCACTGGACGGGCGTTCCCGATATGAATGTAGTTGTAAACGGTTGGTCCACAAACATAGATGTTGACGGTGTCTTTATGAATGGGTGTGAATGTTTCTAATTGATTGGTTAGTGTGTTATAAATTTTCATACTATCACCTTTTTAAACTTGGAGATTAAATCATATTTATTGTATCACATGCTCAAGCGCTAATGAAATGATATTCCCTTCATTTCTCAAAAAAAGCAGGAGCATTCACTCCCGCTTTTGTCCGTTAATTCTCTTTATAGCTTTTCGACGTTTGATGCTTGTGGTCCACGGTCGCCTTCAACAACTTCGAATTCAACTTTGTCGCCTTCATTGAGGGTTTTGAAACCTTCTTGATTAAGCGCACTGTAGTGTACGAAGATGTCGTTGCCTTCGTCTGAGGTAATAAAGCCATAGCCTTTTTCTGAATTAAACCATTTAACTGTTCCTGTCATGTGTAAAAAAATCTCCTTTTTTCTTTTGATAGTGTCATTATACAATGTGTTTTGAAAAAATGCAAATTATTATTGTAGCTTGCTCAAGGTCGTTTCGATGCGGTGAATTAACCGTTTTTGTCCCAACAAGTTCATCATTTGCGGTAAATCCGGGCCGTGCATAGCGCCACTTGTTGCGATTCTAATGGGCATAAATAGGTTTTTTCCTTTCATGCTTGTTTCCTTACCTGCTGCTTTAATGGCTTGTTTCAACGCACCTGGTGTACAAGTTTCGATGTTTTCAATGTTGCTTTTAAAGGTTTTTAAAAGTGGTTTAACACCTTCGACTTGATTTATGAATTCAAAAGCGTCCTCTTCAATGGTGAAGGTCTCGTTAAAAAAGTTTTGGTAAAGTTCAACGATTTGTTTCCCATAAACGAGGCGATCTTTAAAGACATTAATGAGACTTTCTAGCCAAATTTCATCTTCATGCTTGCCGATGCCGGCTGCTTGCAAGTATGGTTTACATAAATCAATAAGCGCTTCTGTCGATAATTTCTTGATATGACGGTTGTTGATAAAATGTAGTTTTTCTTTGTCAAAGGTCGCCGGTGATGTTGATAGTTGTTGTTCATCAAAAAGGGTAACGAGTGTTTCTTTATCAAGAATTTCATCATCGCTTTTAGGTGACCATCCGAGCAAAGCTATGAAATTAAATAACGCTTCTGGCAAAAAGCCAAGGTTCTTATATTGTTCAATAAACTGGATGATGGATTCATCTCGTTTAGATAGCTTTTTGTGTTGTTCATTTACAATGAGCGTCATGTGACCATAACGGGGTGGTTCCCAGCCTAATGCTTCCATGATCATCATTTGTTTTGGTGTATTGGTGATATGGTCCTCACCTCTTAACACGTGGGTAATGTCCATTAAATGGTCATCCACGGCACACGCGAAGTTATAAGTCGGAATTTGGTTGCGTTTTAAAATAACCCAATCACCGATATCTTCACTTTTGAAGGTAACATCGTCTTTGACGATGTCATTAAAGGTATAAGCGTGATCATTTGGGACTTTAAAACGAATCGTGTACGGACCATCTTGTTCGGGTTTATGCAAACATTTTCTTGAATAATGTAATTTATCATACCCTTTAGCTTTTAATGCTTCGCGCTCTTCTGCGAGTTCTTCAGGGGTACAATAGCATTTGTAAGCTAAACCTTTATCCAATAAAAGCTGTGCGTATTTTTGATAAAGATCAAGTCTTTCAAGTTGTCTATATGGCCCTTTATCACCAGCCTTATCAACGGATTCATCCCAGTCTAAACCTAGCCATTTTAGGTGTGATAATTGACTTTCAATGCCTGTTTCGACGTTGCGGGCAATGTCTGTATCTTCGATACGAACAATGAAGTCTCCTTGATGTTTTTTTGCAAATAAATAATTAAACAACGCGGTTCGGGCGTTGCCGATGTGTAAGTGTCCTGTTGGACTTGGTGCGTAACGTACGCGTACTTTCATTTTTTTGCCTCCTTGCATTCGGTCTTATTATAGTATGTTTTGGTCTTAAGCTCAATTCATTGCGAAAAAAAAGCACAAAATTTGTGCTTTTATTTTCAGAAATATTAACGTTTTGAGAATTGTGGTGCACGTCGTGCTTTTCTAAGACCGTATTTTTTACGTTCTTTCTCACGTGAGTCACGAGAAATCATGCCAGCCACTTTAAGTGGTTTACGGTAGTCATCGTTGACTTGAAGTAATGCGCGAGCAATACCTAGTCTAATGGCTCCGGCTTGACCTGTGATACCGCCACCGTGGACAGTTACTTGTAGGTCGAATGATTTTTCGTTTTCAGTAATATCGAGGGGTTGGAAAACATCCAATCTGGTCGCAGCGGAGGGGATGTAATCATCGAAGTCGCGTCCGTTGATTGTGATGACACCGGTACCCGGTCTCATAATCACACGAGCGACTGAATTTTTTCTACGGCCTGTGCCGAGATATGTAACGTCATTTGCCATAATTGACAGCCTCCTAACCTTTCAGCTCTAAAACTTCAGGTTGTTGTGCTTCATGTGGATGCGCATCGCCTGCGTACACATAAAGTTTTTTATAAATTTTGCGACCAAGCTTGTTGTGGGGAAGCATACCTTTAATTGCGAGTTCAACCATCCGGTTTGGATGATTTTTATTCATCGTGAATGCGGTCACTTCTTTTAACGATCCTGGATATTGCGAGTGTGTGTAATATTTCTTTTGTTGCCATTTGTTGCCTGATAGTTGAACATCTTTTGCATTGATGATGATGACATAATCGCCACAATCGACATGCGGTGTGAATGTTGGTTTGTGTTTTCCTCTTAAAATTGCAGCCACTTCGGTTGATAAGCGCCCAAGTGTCTGGTTTTTCGCATCAACAACAAACCACTTGCGTTCAACTGTTTGGTTGTTCGCCATATAAGTTTTCATAGTGCTAGCCTCCTATAGATTCTCATAGTCGGGCTATAAGGGAGATTTATTCATAAATGTACCGACGTATATAATAGCTTATTTGATGGTGTTTGTCAAACGTTTTTAGTTATTTTATGTTTATTGAACGTGATCCCCTGGATTAAGGTTTTTCACTGTTAAGACTTCCATAGATTCTTTGTTAGAACCAGCTAACAGCATGCCTTCGCTTTGCTCCCCACGTAGTGTGACGGGCTCTAAGTTGACAATCACAATTAGCTTTTTATTAATGAGGGTTTCTGGTTCATAATGTTTAGCAATGCCCGCTACGATTTGACGTGGTTGTTTTTCACCGGTATCAACGCTTAAAACAAGTAATTTATCCGCATTTGGATGGTATCTAGCTTGAAGAACTTGTCCAACACGTAATTCTAGTTTATTGAAATCATCAATGCTGGCTAGGTTTGTTTCATCAACCGGTTCAATGTCTTCATCGTGTTCGCCGCGGATGATGCTTTTGAGTTTTTCAATTTCTTTTTCACTATCAAGGCGCGGGAATAGAGGGTTAGGCTTTTTAACAACTTCAAAGCTTTTACCTAANCCAAATGANAAGGTATCGAAAGATTGTAGTTTTTCGTGAACACCAAGTTGTTTAAACAAGTCTTTTGATGCATCAGGCAAGATTGGTGTTAATAGAATCCCAATGTGTCTTAATGACTCTGCAAGATGGAACATCACGTTTTCTAACATATCTTTTTGTTCTAAATCTTTAGCTAATACCCATGGTGTGGTTTCATCAATGTATTTATTGGTTCTTGAGATTAACGACCATAACCCTTTAATGGCTTCGCTTACTTTAAAGGTTTCCATGTTTTCCTTGTATTGTTTAATCGTGTCTTCAATATGCGATTCTAAAGCTTGATCAGCTTCATGGGTTTCATCTGGGTTTCTTGAAATATGACCATCGAAATATTTATTGATCATTGAGATGGTTCTATTCAATAAATTACCGAAATCATTCGCTAAATCGTAGTTCACACGTTCGATGAACGATTCAGGTGTAAAGATGCCATCCCCGCCGTATGGTAGTTCTCTTAAAAGAAAGTAACGCAGTTCATCAAGGCCGTATTGATTGATGATGGTATCGGGATAAACCACGCTGCCTTTTGATTTACTCATTTTACCTTCTTTGGCTTGATAAAAACCGTGAGCATGTAATCTAAAATTAATGGGGATGTCAAGTGCCATCAATAAAATTGGCCAATATATTGCATGGAAACGGATGATGTCTTTTCCTGTAACATGAACGACTTCATCACCGTGCCAATATTTTTGAAATAATTGATCATGATCCGTGTTATAGCCTAAGGCACTGATGTAGTTTGAAAGGGCGTCAATCCAAACATAGACGACGTGTTTTGGATTAGAAATAACTTTAATCCCCCAATCAAAGGTAGTTCTAGAAACACTTAAATCGTTTAGACCTTGTTTGATGAAGGAGACGACTTCGTTTTTACGTGAGGCTGGGGTGATAAAATCTGGGTGTTCTTCGATATAGTTTAACAAGCGTTTTTGGTATTTACTTAGTTTAAGGAAGTATGACTCTTCTTCTAGTTGAGAAGTTTCTCTTCCGCAATCAGGACATGTGTGGTTATCACCTAATTGGGTTTCAGTAAAGAAAGATTCACATGGCATACAATAGTAACCTTTGTATGTACCAAGGTAAATATCGCCTTGTTCAATCAATTGTTCAAAGATTTTTTGAACGACGGTTTTATGACGTTTTTCGGTGGTTCTTATGAAATCATCATAAGTGATGCCCATTCTATCCCACAAGGCTCTTGTTTCTTTGGCCATTTCATCGACATGGTCTAAAGGGTGTAAGTTGCGTTCTTCGGCCACAGTTTCTATTTTTTTACCGTGTTCGTCCATACCTGTGAGGTAGTAGGTGTCATAGCCTCTTAATGCTTTATACCGTTTTAATGCATCACAAAACACCGTTGTATAGGTGTTTCCGATGTGCAATTTACCGCTGGGGTAATAAATGGGTGTGGTGATGTAGTATGTTTTATTCATGAAATCACTCCTGGGAGATTTAAGATTTATGTTTTTTATGGTTCTGATACGCCATGTAGACGGTGTTCTTTTTTAATTGTCGTAACTTTGCGACGGTTTTAATCGCTTGCATTTCACTTTCACCATCCGCTATCAGTAGCGCAACATGTTCTATCATGTCATGTGGTGATAAAGTTTCTTGTTTTGGTGCACCTTCTACGATCAAGACGATTTCACCTTTTAATGGTGGTAAGTTTTCGTGTTCACTTAACCGCATGTGAATGAAGGTTTCATATATTTTGGTTAGTTCGCGGGCAATACAAATCTCGCGGTCGCCTAAAATCTCATACATGGCTTGCAGTGTTTTATGGATGCGGTGTGGGCTTTCGTAAAAGATTAACGTTTCTGGGGCAGCCATATATTGCTTAATGGTATCTTGTTTAGCTTTTTCTTTCTGTGGTAAAAAACCAATGAATGTAAATGGCGCCGTCATGAGATTTGAAGCGATTAAAGCGGTGATGACAGCGGTTGGGCCTGGGATGGCTGAGACGCTGTAGCCTTTTTCACGAACTTTTTTGACCAGTGATTCACCTGGGTCGCTAATTAGTGGTGATCCAGCGTCACTGATTAAGGCTACGTTTCTACCAGCGGTTAGTCGGCGGATGACGTCGTTTGCTTTAGCTTCTTCGTTGTGTTCATGAAAGCTTTTAAGCGGTGTTAAGATTTGATGATATTGCATTAGTTTTTGTGATGTTCTGGTATCTTCAGCGTAAATAAAGTCGACAGCTTTTAGCACTTCGATGGCTCTTAAAGACATGTCATCAAGGTTGCCAATTGGGGTGGCGACTAAGTAAAGAATGGGGGTGTCTTTTTTAAACGTTGTTTGAACTTGCATAAAAACACATACTTTCTATGAGCGTTGATTATCATTTTGTGATGATTTGGTAGATTGTGCAAACTCTAATTCATCATACGCCTCTATATGTAGTAAATCATCCACTGCGTAGTGTTTGGTGGTTTCAGCTAAATTGACCTTGACTGAGCGTTCCAAAATATTAATAGAAACGACTTTCCCTTCACCATCTGGGGTTTTAACTTTTGAATACATTTTGGGTAAGCCTTCACGCATGGTTGAATAGGTATCGTCTTCATAACGAATGCAACAAAGTAGCTTTCCACATAAACCAGAAATGTTGGTTGGATTTAAGNATAATGACTGGTTTTTAGCCATTTTAATCGAAACGGTTTCAAATTCACCTAAAAATGTGTTGCAGCAAAGCAAGTANCCACATGGGCCGATGCCACCTAAAAATTTAGCGCCATCACGAGCACCAACTTGTCTAAGTTCAATGCGAACTTTAAATTCATTGGCAAGATCTTTCACAAGCTCACGAAAATCAACACGCCCCTCAGCGTTAAAATAAATGATCAGTTTACTGCGGTCCAAGGTGTATTCTGCGCTTAAAAGTTTCATATCAAGTTCGTTTTTGTTGACGTAATGATCACATATTTTGACGACTTCTGGAATATCAGCTTGATTCTTTTGATAGACTCTTTTGTCTTCTGTTGTGGCTTTTCGTAAGATTGGTTTTAATTGAGTGCCAAGTTCATCAGGACCAATTTCTTTCACTGTTTCCATCACTTCACCAAGTTCAACGCCACGAACGGTTTCTACCACGACTTGATCCATGATATTTAATTCAATGCCGTTAGGTGAAAAATAATATTTTTTACCGGCTTGTTTAAATCGTACGCCGATGACTTCATTATTCATGAGCATGACCTCTTTCAATATCTAGCATTAAATTGTCGAATGCTAGGCGCATGTTGATAAATTGATGTTGTTTGGTATGAAGTTCAAGCATATGCTCAAGTCCTTCAAGCAACACCGGTAATTCTGTTTGTTGATTGATGCGCTCAATCGTTGCGATATCGTCTGCAAAAATCAATTGATGTCGATTGTTTATTTTATCATAAATAAGATCTTTTTGGTAGTGCGTCAACACATGAAGTAACATTTCGATGTCTTGTTTGCTGTTTAAAAATGACCCACAAACATCTTGAAAGGTTAACATCGTTGATTCGTCCGTTAATAAGCTTTGATATACTTGTTTAACCGCATCTGCCATCGTTTCGATATCATAGGTTTCAAGTATTTGGCTGGCCTCATCAGTACTAGAAGCTATGCGTGCGGCTAAACGCGCTAACCAACGTTCATAGCCCAAATCCAACACCGCTTTTTCGATGAAGGCTTCAGATGGTTTATTGAAGTGGATGCGTTGGGCTCTTGATTTAATGGTTGGTAATAGTTTGTCGCAATCTTTAGTAAGTAAAATCCCGTATATATCTGGGTGTGGTTCTTCTAAAAATTTAAGCAACGTATTTTGGGCATACATATTCATGGTTTCAGCTTGATCAATGATGAATACTTTCACACCATTTTCAAGGGCTGTTTTAGAAAACTCTGATTGTAAGTTTAAGATGTCATCTTTAACGATGGTGGTTTTATCAGTGGTCACGATGTAGACATTTGGATGGGTGCGGTTGATAACGCGTTGACATTGTGAACACTGCATGCACGGCGCATTTTCTTCACGGCATAGTGCTTTTGCTGCGAAATAAAGAGCCGCATCCATTGGCGTGGTTCCAGCATCACCTTCAAATATGTAAGCATGGGATAAACGCGCTTTTTCAAACGCGTTTTTAATGGCTTTATAAGCTTGTGTTTGTTCTTTCTTAAAGTGTTCTAGGTTCATTAAATACCCTCTCATTTCAACGACAAAATTAAGCTTAAAGCATCCTCAATAACAGCTTCGATCGGTTTGGTACCATCGATGAATCGATGACTTTGATTCTATTTGGAAATTGCTTAACCAGTTCTTTATATCCTTCATACACACGGTTGTGAAACTCAATGCTTTCTAAATCCAAGCGGTCAACATTGCGGTTGTTGTCAAACACGCGATTTAAGCCAATACTAGGTGGTAAGTCAATAAAAATGGTTAAATCAGGCATGCAACCTTCAATCGCGAACTGGTTGACGGTTAACACNGTGTCTAAACCGAGTTTTCTGCCGTAGCCTTGGTAGGCTAAGGAAGAATCAATAAACCTATCACAAATCACGTTTTGACCTTTTTCTAAGGCTGGCCATATTTTTTCAATGATGTGTTGGCGTCTAGCCGCAGCATATAATAACGCCTCTGTTCGCTTATCCATATTGGTGTTTTCGACATCTAAAATAACATCACGGATTTGTTCACTTATGTTAATACCACCAGGTTCTCTGGTGGCAATGACATCCATATTGTTTTGTTTTAATGCAGCCTCAACAGCCTTAATGACGGTGCTTTTTCCTGAGCCTTCAGGACCTTCAAATGTTATAAATTTACCTTTCACGTGTGGTCACTCCCTTGTAAGTTCTCAAGTATATTATCGCACATTTTTCTGGCTTTTTGAACATCAATTTCTCGAATGAGAGATTTAATGTGCTATAATGATTTGTGATAATAGAAAGGATGGCTACAATGCGAATTAAAGTCGATAACTTATCATTTGGCTATGATTACAGAACGGTGTTAAAAAACATCTCTTTCACATTAGAAAGCGGTGAATTTTTAGTGTTGGTCGGTAATAATGGTAGTGGCAAATCGACCTTAGTTAAATGTTTATTAGGCATTAACCGTGTGCCATCTAATCGCATTTATATTGATGACATCGATATTCACCAGTATCGTCAATGGATCAATATTGGTTATGTCCCACAAAAATTTGATGATTTTAATTATGAATTTCCGATTACTGTGAATGAAATCTTAACTGTTTCAAGGTTATCAAAAATAGATGAAGAAGCACGGTTGTCGTTGTTAGATAAAATCGGTATTTTAGAGTTGCAAAATGAAAACATAAATAGTTTAAGCGGTGGTCAATTACAACGTGTGTTTATTGCACGCGCTTTGATGAACAACCCTAAACTATTGATTTTAGATGAACCAACCGTTGGGGTCGATAGCGACAGCATCAGTGAGTTTTATCGCTTGATTAATAACTTAAATGCTGAGGGTGTGAGCATCATCTTAATCACCCACGACGTGAAGGCTTCAAAAGCAAACTTTACCAAGAAGTTACGAATGGAAAACGGTCGATTAACAGAAACCTTGGACAACGAGGTGACATCATGATGATTGAAGATGTATTTGAACCTTTGTTTTTATCAATGGGTTTTATTCGAGCCGTTTTAGAACGAACGTTTATGCAAAGAGCTTTGATGACTGGCGTGTTGATTGGGTTTCTAGCACCGTTGATTGGATCATTTGTCGTCATTAAAAGGTTGAGTATGATTGCCGATACTTTATCACACTTTACATTGGCTGGTTTATCGATTGGACTTTTCTTCATCAACATTTTAGCCTTGCCCATTGGCGATCCGCTTTATATCGGTATGATATTCGCTGTCACAGGTGCATTGTTAATTGAGGCTCTAAGAAATTACTACCAAAACTATAAAGAGATTTCGATGCCGATTGTCATAAGTTTAGGAACCGCGCTGAGTGCACTATTTATTTCTTTGAGTGGTGGATTCACCTCAACGGTTTACAATTATTTATTTGGGTCAATCTTAACCGTTAGCCAACAATTCATCTACATCATCACCGCCACAACCATCATTGTGATCGTCTTGATAGCGGTGTTTTATAAAAAAATTGTCATCGTTAGTTTTGATGAATCATATGCACGATTATTAGGCATCAACGTTAATGTATTTCAATTTTTCACAACGATCATTTTAGGTCTTGTGATTGCCCTAGCCATTGAGACTGTCGGTGTGTTATTGGTCTCAAGTCTGATGATCATTCCCGTTGCAGCGGCAATGAAGGTCGGTCGAAGTTTTAAAAACACCTTGTTAATCGCTATTTTGTTTAGTGAAGCTTCTGTGTTGCTTGGGTTATGGTTAAGTTATGTTGTTGGCATCCCCTCCGGAGCAACGATTGTATTATTTAATATTTCAATCCTGCTTCTTGTGGTCATCATCAAAAAACTCTTTTCCATCCAACAAACACTTAAAAAAGATAGTTCTGAAAATGAAAAAACCAAACCGATTTAATGATAAACGGTTTGGTTTTTTAATAGTTAACCTGTTTTAGATATAAACCTTGTGCGGGTGCCACTTGTTTAAAAGCGTTTTTGCTAGGATGCTTTAAATTGAGCTGTGTGGTGTTTTTATCTTTTATGTAATCATATAGCGCATTGCCGATTATGATACGCATCATGTACCTTAAAAAGCCGTTTGCGGTGATATGAATGAGTGTCTGTGTCTCATGTGAGTCGATTGAGATATTTAAAATGGTCCTAATCGTGTTTTTTTCACGTTCGAACTTCGAGAAACTTAGAAAATCATGGGTGCCTTTTAATGGGGTTAAAATGGTTAATAGTTTGGTTTGATCAAGGCGGTTTATAAAATAAGCATGATGGTGTTTAAATGGGTCTTTTTGATGTTCAAGACGGTAAGTGTATGTTTTTGTTTTAGCATCAAAACGTGCATGGTATACAGGGGGTACTATCTCAATATTTAATAATTGAATGTCGCCTGGCAACATATCAGCACATTTTTTCATAAGTTCAGCTGTGGATAGTTTTATATCAGCATCAAAGTGCGCGGTTTGTTTTAAGGCATGCACACCTTTATCTGTTCTTCCTGATGCATGCATGCTAACAGGTTCTAAACTGAAATGTGAAAACACGGATTCAAGTGTAGCTTGAACGG
>SL_3KL_010_SEDDRAFT_10002322_pt1 | contig 17424 bp, 11 predicted proteins | sample SodLakKL_010_SED_2_FD_10381 | JGI IMG/M metagenome (IMG submission 10381) | reverse complement strand
CTGTTGTAGAGGTCGAGCCCGGAAAAGCCGTACTGTGAGTCTTCATCCTGGCTTGCCAGCATCGCGATGCTGTTATCCCCGCCAAGTCCGAAAACCGATATGCGTCCCCGCTCAAGCGGCACGTTTACCTTGAAGGAGAGATCCTTGTACTGGGGGATGGCTGAGCCTGTTCCGAAGTCCATGCCTGCTGCGTGCAGCACCTCCATGGTGCTGTAGCGGAAGTTTGCCATGTAGGATGCCTGGCTGTTAGCTGAGAACGGCCCTTCGGCGCCGAGCTCAAACCCGTTGAAGCCCACTTGTCCCATGAATTCATGCTTCTGGTTGTTCCCGTTGCGCATTCTGATATCGAATGCTCCGGCGAGAGCATTACCGTACTCGGCAGGGAATGCGCCGGTGTAAAAATCAGAATTTGTAAGATGGTTTATATTCAACATGCTTATCGGTCCCCCGGTAGTGCCTATCGAACCGAAATGGTTAGGGTTGGGTATCTCCAGACCCTCCAGCCTCCATAGCAGTCCGAGAGGTGAATTTCCCCTTATGACGATGTCGTTGCGCTGGTCGGATACCGAGGTCACCCCGGCATAATTGGCTGCCATGCGTGACGGGTCGCCCAGGCTTCCCGCATAGCGCTCGGTCTCGTCAATGGTAAACGACCGGGCGCTGACCACGGCCATTTCATTTATTGCCTGGTCTTTCCTGATATCGGGACGGACCGTCACGTCATCCATGGTGTAGACCTGTTCTTCCAGGGCAATATCCATAACCAGTTCCCTTCCCGATCTGAGCAGCAGGTTGTTGAGAACAGCAGGCTGGTACCCGACCATGCTTACCTGGATATTTATGCGTCCCAGCGGGAGGCCGTCAATTCTGAACTCGCCGTTCACGTTGGTGGCCGTTCCCCTTAGCGGATCGCTGCCCAGAACGATAACAGTTGCTCCGGGCAGGGGCAGTTCTGTATAGGCATCCAGTACCCTTCCGCGGAAGGTCTGGGTTAATTCCTGTGAATAAGCTTTCGCGGAAAAAAACGGTGCAGTTATGATAAGGCATGTTATAATGGCCTTGCTGATGATCGTGGTGTTCATCTGGTTCCTGAATATTTTAGGTTAGTGAGATTGTTACCTGGTTATTACTGATTAGTTGCCTTCGTGGGCCAACGATATTACGAAAGCCCTATTCCTGTTGTATAGCTGCTCTCTTTGCTTTTAACAGGCCCTGTTATCCAATCTATTACTATGAACAGATATAGCCACAGATGCGTTTTGATGTTCTGATATTTCACGAATATCATGTTGTTTTCTCTCATGAGTTTTTCGTTTGACTTACTGTTTCTTGCGGTTTCCATGATTCTAAGATTTATTTTTAACCAAAATTATTTTTTCTCATCTTTTCAGGAAAATATTTCCTGATGAACAGCCATATTTGCCGGTTGAACGGTTATAAATTGCAATTGAAAACCTCATCCTGTTTCCTCACACAAAACAAAATCAATAAACCATGAGGGTTCCATCCATTTGAAATACTGAACATGAATTACCTGCTAACTATAATTAATTGAATATTAACTTGATTAACCTGTTTTATTAGGATGATCCATGGATTGAAAAGCAAAATATCCGAATCACGAATTAGTAACATATTGTAAAATAAATTGATAACTATACTTTATACGAATGAATTCTGCTCAGCCAATTTTTATCAAATTACAGGCCATAGTTTGTAAGATGCTAAAAAGAAGCATATTCGTATCTATGCGGATATTTATAATGTGTACGTAAGCCGATATTTGTGTCCGTAAGCGTACACTTGCCGGACTCCAGATCTGATCTTAAGGCAGGCTTGAGGCGCAATTTACCGCAGCCTCCTGCAATCGAACGTAGCCCTTTGTGCACATTTATTATTTTGCAGTCCCGGGGCCATTATGAGGGGCCGTGAGGCGGTGGCTGTTAATTTGGCGGCTCAGTTTATTGTAACCGATAATTTCGATTATGCGCTTCTCGATGCATTCCGGATCGATGAAATGGATCTGTCGGCTAAGTAATTATTTGCACTGACCGTAGGCCAGTAAGCAACAATCCGGGGTTATGGGTGTGTTGACTCAAATAATAGCTGTCAGGACTGCAATCCAGTGCCCCTTGTCTGGAGTGGTAAGCCTGACGTTTCTTCCGGCCCTTAGCTGGTTGCTGTCGCTCCATTCGGCCCGGTCAAGGTTGATCCACTTGTAATTCCATTGTCCGCTTGCGTGCGACAAATCAAGAACAACAGAACCCCCGTCAGGGAAATAGAGTGCATATTGGCGGCCCGGTTCGGCAAGCAGATATGCTTCGTTCTCTTCCCTGTCAGACAACAGCTCATTCATCGGTGCGGTAAGCGCTATATCCAGCTGATCAGTGGCCATGCGGAGGGATTTTATCACCTTCTGGGCACGCGGACTTATACCAAGTCCGAAATCACTTTTGTCATACATCATAGCCGGGTCTTCGATGGGGTGGGGCCTGTGAAACCGGGCACTTGCCGCACCGGCAAAAATAATTCTGCCCATCCTTGCTACTGACTCCTCTTCTCCATGCCTTGCGGCACCGTAATTCTTATTGTTGTTTATTGGTCTTGGATGAGCCGAAAGGCGCTCGCGCACATAAAGGATATTGTTATAGTGTCCCTGGCCCAGTCCCGACCATGCATTGTTCTGTGAGATATCGACAAATGTGTAGCGCAGAGGATTGTCATAAATATGTGCATGATCCTCGCTGCGCACATTTTCACTTCGTCTCATATCGGTAATGTGCACGGGTACCCCAACCTGCTCGGCACCGGCCCTCACATAACCGGCCCAGTAATCGCCAAATTCAACCATTTCTCCGGTTTCGTTATGTATACAGTACAGTATGTTCGGGTAACGGAGTGAGATGGAAAGCAGCTTGTCAATATAAGCCTTCTGAAAGCCAAGAATTAAAGCATTGTCATCCATTAAGGGGATTGTCCTGAAAAACGGGTGTTCCGTAGGTTGTCCTGTCGGCGGGTAATTAATGAGGGTCGGAAGTCCCGATTCTTCAGAGGTGTAGTTGGCGTTGTTCGCCGGGTTGAACGGGTTATGCGACCAGCCTCCGTACGACTGGTGATCCTCATACATATCCCATGGATCCCATATCTCAACCTGCACTATCATATCCCGATCCCAGGCCAGTTTCAGAAAGTTTCCGAAACGGTTCCAGTATTCTTCATTGAAACGGTTGAGGTCAAACAGTCCGAGCTCATCTCTTTCGTATGCGAACACATTACCTTCGTTACGGTGGCTCATTGTGTTCCGAAGGTAATTACCTCCCACCGATACGATCAGATCAAGATGCTCTTCCAGTCCCTCTGGATGGTTGAAAAGATTATCCTGCCAGCTTCCTCCCAGCAGAAGGACAGTCTTGCCCTTGTAGTTCCAATACCAGGGGGAGCGTTCGTCAATATCAATATACTGATCGGAGATTGCAGTTTTGCAGGACATACCAGTGAGGATAATTCCTGTTAGCATCAGAGCTAAGTAAAGAGTTTTATATATACTCTTAGTCAATTGTTTTAGCTGGTCCATTTCTTATGAGTTTCAATCAGGTTAATTTGCATGGTAAGTTAAAAAAAATAATAAGCATTATTGGCCTTCCGAACCAGTTTTATTCGTTTGATCAAAGAAGCTTTTTTCTAAGAGGTAATTTATTGAATCAGGCAGGGTAACTATCCTTTCGGTTGCTTATGAGAAAATTTTATATTTCCATAAGTATCAAACACCAGGAGGTTGGAGTATAGTATACTCATAATCAAAATCATTGTGCAGCCGGCGAATATGGCAATCATAATCATGACCTGGTACTTGATTGCGGTAACGGGTGACGCACCACCCAGGATTTGTCCTGTCATCATACCGGGCAAAGAAATAAGCCCCATAACCGACATGTTGGCCAGCAACGGGTTGAGGCCCTTCACAAGTGCCTCCTGTATATATGGCCTGATTGCTTTTTTACGGTTTCCATTATTGGTGAGTATAAAGTAGTAAAGCTCTTTGCGTTTTGATAAGCCTTCAAAATAGGTAGTGAGTCCAACTATATTGTGATGGATGGAATTGCCCAGTACCATACCTGAAATGGGTATAAAATAACGTGCATCAAAAAAATAGTCAAGCCTGATAACCACGCCCAGAAAGAACCCGTCAATTATTATCATAGACAAAAGCCCGGCCATTATAAAAGGGACAATGAATACACGCCATTCAAGCCCTATCCTGTGAACTATTGTTCCTGCTCCTATGAGTACCATTATAAAAACCCACAGGGAGTTAATCCACGGGTTGTTCATCTCGAAAATCCACTCAAGATAAGCAGCTACAAGCATTAATTGCACAATCATCCGGATAACGCTAATGAACAGGTCTTTTACCAGCCTTATGCGGTAATAGAGAAACAGCAGGAGCGGTATGGCAAGAACAGAGAAGCCAATGGCCAGGTCAAATATCCCTATATCGGCTGTATCGTTCATAATTCAATAATTTTTCCGGCAAACTGGATCCACTCTGCATTATGAGAAGCTGACACAACTGTTTTATTGTTAAGGCTGTTAATTACGCTCATAAGTTTCCTGATCGAGCCATTATCCAGCGATGCAGTTGGCTCATCCAGTAAAATAATCTCACGCCCGAGTGACAGGCATATGGCAATAACAATACGTTGTTTTTGTCCTCCGCTCATTTCATCAAATCGGTGTGAAAGCATGCCGGCAGGCATACCAAGGTTTTCAATAATATGTGAAACCTCCTCTTTTTGAGGATTGTCGCTGATCAGTTTAAGCAGTTCTGATCCATCGGTTACCGGAAGATTGATATTCTGGGGAATATATGCCATTATTGACCTTATGCCCTTAATGTTTCCGGTATTAAGTTCCATGCCGTTAATCTCGAGACGACCCGTATCCGGCAGAATATATCCTTGCAGCATTTTAAGCAATGATGACTTTCCCCTCCCCGACGGGCCGGCAAAACAGACATTTCCCCCTCGTTCTATTGTGAAGGATAGTTCTTTGAAAAGATTCAAATTACCTATTGAAAGAGATATTTTTTCTGATCTTATCATATCAGTTGACAACGAATGATTCGCAGACTCCGGCAATAATAATGCTTTAAACTAGCTTTGTAAAATTAAAAAGTATTTGTCAGTTTGTACATTATTGAACACAATATGTCCGCTAACGTGCAAAAAGGGTTATTGTAATTGCCTTGCAAACTAATTAATAAATTGTTTATCAGGCAAATAAGGTTTTTGGCATTTTTTTGGCTTGTCAGAAGATAGTTTTTTGTAATTTGTTACAAATCAATTTAATTATGATTAGAAACTATTTATTGATTGCCCTCAGGGTCCTGAAAAAAAACACACTCTTTTCTATCATTAATATTGCCGGTCTGTCAATTGGCCTGGCAGCTTCAATCATTATCTACCTGTGGGTTTACGATGAGTTAAGCTATGACAGGTTTCATGAGAATTCTGAAAGGATATACCGGGTAGAAAGGGATATGCAGCTTGAAGAAGAGCGGATTCATGTTCCAATAACTCCTCCCCCGGTAGGACCTAAAATGCTGGAAGATTATCCGCAGGTTGAAGCCTTTGTGAGGATCGCCCGTGACAATGTACAGGTAGAGGATGATAACAGGGACTTTATTAATGAACGGCTGGTCTATGCTGACAGTTCGTTTTTTAATGTATTCTCTTTCAGGTTGGTTGAGGGGGCAAGGAATTGCCTGGATGAGCCTTTTACCATTGCAATTTCAGAAAGTTACGCCAATAAGTACTTTGGCGGCGTTCCCGGGCCCGAAAGTGTTTTGAATGTTAATTACCAGGGTACTGTGAGGCCATACAGGGTAACAGCGGTATTCGAGGATTTTCCGCATAATTCGCATTTGCAGGCAGACCTTATAGGCTCCTTTTCTTCGCTTTACAGTATTCGTCACGAGCAGATGATGTCCAGCTGGATGGCGAGCAGCATCTATACATACATATTGCTTGCACAAAATACTGATGTGCCGGCATTTGAAAACAGCATCCAGGATCTTGTTGATGATTATTTTGCACCTGAGTTCAGCGGCTTCATTGATTTTGATGATCCCCGTGAATTTTTGCGGCTGGAGTTGATGTCGGTGACTGATATACATTTGAATGCTAACAGGATATGGGAGATTGAATCGCCGGGAAGCCGGACGTCGGTGCTGGTATTCAGCCTGGTTTCTTTGCTGCTCCTGATAATAGCAGGGATCAATTTCATGAATCTCTCCACGGCCAGGGCTTCCCGGCGGGCTCTTGAGGTCGGGGTAAGAAAGGTTGCCGGTGCCAGAAGATCGCAACTGGTACGGCAGTTCCTGGGCGAATCGGTCCTTTTCAGCTTTCTTGCCCTGGTGGTGGCTATAATCCTTATTGAGCTTTCTTTGCCCTGGTTCTCTCAGTTCACGGGGAAGTCAATGACTCTTTCGATGGTTTTCAGGGACTGGAACCCGTTGATTGTTATGGCTGCCTGGCTTGCACTGGCATTCTTTGCCGGTGCATATCCTGCATTTTTCCTCTCTTCCTACAAACCTGCTCATGTATTGAAAGGTAGAAAGGGGGATGAAGGCAGCCAGTTCTTCAGGAGGGTTCTTGTTATAGGTCAGTTTGCAGTATCAATCGGGCTTATTATTTGTTCAATATCGGTTTACCGGCAGTTGCAGTATATTAACAATAAGGACCTTGGCTATAACCGTTTCGGATTGATCAATATCCCGGTAGAGAACAGGTCTGTCTTTAACTCCTGGGAAGTACTCAGGGATGACCTTTTGGCTATCCCTGAAGTTACTGATGTCACCCGCTCCATGGTGATTCCCACAGACATGAGATACATGGATAATCCACATGTTCTGAGAGATGACCCCGAAACCTATTTCCCCATTGTTAACAGGGCAGATGACCGTTACTTGCCGGTTTTTGAGATGAGAATTCTGGCAGGGTCTGACTTTGCTCCCTGGATGGTGTCGGATACATCTGTTCATTATATAATAAATGATGCTGCGCGCAGGATGTTCGGTTTCAGCAGCCCTGTCGATGCACTGGGGCATGAGGTCGGTCTTCTGACAGGCCAGCAGGGAGAGACCAGTAATTGGGGACAGATAACCGGGGTTGTAGATGATTTTCATTTTCAACCTTTGACAGAGGTGATCAAACCAATGGTAATCAGTACATCTCTTATAGGGCACAATAACATAACAGTAAGGGTTGATGAGGAGAACATGGCCCGTGCAAACCATCTCATTGGCGAAGTATGGAGCAGCCATTTTCCGGCTCAGGTCTATAACAGCAACTTTGTTTCGCAAAATTATGACCGGTTGCATCTTACAGAAAGTCGCCTTCAGGTTATCCTTCTCCTCTTTACCTTTTTGTCCATTTTTGTTGCCTGCCTGGGACTCCTGGGTTTGTCGGCATTTTCGGTTGAGCAGAGAATTAAGGAGATAGGGATCAGGAAAGCAATGGGAGCTAATGTACTACAGGTTATAACCCTGGTATCGGCCGAGTTTGCACGGCTGGTTCTTGTTTCATGTATGATCGGTATGCCCCTGGCGTTTTTTATACTGCGTGAATGGCTGAATAATTTCCCATACAGAAGAGAAATGGAGGTATGGGTATTTGCTGCAGCGGCACTTATTGGGCTTTTAACAGCAATGGCAACGGTTGTATTGCAGACATGGAAGGCCGGAAGTGTAAATCCGGTGGAGACACTGAAGTATGAATAATAATATTACAGTTTAGAAACTGATTTTCCTCCTATTGATGCTTCATCATTTATAGAATTGTTAATTTTACAATCAAAATATTAAGTAATGGATCTTATTAAGGAGATAAACAGGTTAAGGCAGGAGAAGAACGCAGTTATTCTGGCTCACTATTACCAGATTGGCGAAATACAGGATATTGCCGATTTTGTTGGCGACAGTCTTGATCTTTCAAGAAAATCGGCCGATACTGATGCCGGCATAATTGTGTTTGCCGGCGTTAATTTCATGGCTGAAACAGCCAAGATACTGTCTCCTGAAAAGAAGGTGCTGATTCCCGACAGGGAGGCCGGCTGCTCACTTGCCGATTCATGTCCGCCGGACCTGTTCCGAAGATTCATTGATAAACACCCCGGCCATATAGTTGTTTCATATGTGAACACCACAGCCGAGATAAAGGCGATGACCGATATATGCTGCACATCAACCAATGCGGTAAAGGTAATAGAGAGTATTCCCCGGGATCAGAAGATTATATTTGCACCTGACCGGAATCTGGGCAACTATATAAACAGCATAACAGGGAGAAATATGGTGGTATGGGACGGGGCATGTCACGTTCATGAGGAGTTTTCGCTGGAGCGGATACTGGAATTAAAGGAGAGGTATCCGGAGGCGAAACTGATCTCGCACCCTGAATGTCAGAAACCGATACAGATTGCATCTGATTTTATCGGCTCTACATCGGCTTTGCTAAAATTTACTTCAAACGACAAAGGAAGGGAATACATTGTGGCTACTGAATCTGGAATCCTGCACCAGATGAAGAAACAAAGTCCCGGAAAGCTGTTCATTCCCGCACCGCCTATTGATTCTACCTGTGGCTGTAGTGACTGCAAATACATGAAGCTGCACACCATCCAGAAGATTTATACAAGCCTGAATGAAGAGAAATTCGAAGTAGATGTTGATCCGGCAATTAGGGAGAGGGCTGTTGTACCAATCAGGCGGATGCTAGAAATTTCCGGTTAGTTCAGTGGAAAGAATGACAAGATTCTTTTTAATGGATATGAGACCAGGCAGTCAGATCTCCTTAAAATAACCAAAGCATTAAACATAATAGTAATAATTAGCGTTTATACTGTTAAAGCTATTGTTACGGTACTTTATGAAAAGGTTTCTTTCAATTGTTCTGATTGTATTTACGCTTGGATTATTCATTAATAATTCGGTTAACTGGCATTATCACCAGCTGCCCAATGGTATTATTGTTGAGCATGCACACCCTTATAAAAAGGCAGCATCAACTTCCGGTACACCATTTGAAAAACATGGCCATAGCGAGCTGGAGTATCTTATTCTGGACCTGGTTTATTATAGCGGACTTGTTATTGTGCTTGCATTTTTTACAATGCAGGTTTACCGGGATTCTAAATTATATCAGAAAATTTTGACCCCGGAATTGGTATTTTACTCCGTATATGCAAGATTGCCCCTCCTTCGCGCGCCTCCCGCATTATAACTTGACTTCTGCCAGCCGATCCGCTCTGATCTGAATACGGCTGTTCTGGCCTGGATAATTTATTTCCGGCAAAGCTTTATTGAAATAATCATTAGTACTAAATCTATAAGTTTATGAGAACGATTTTCATTTTATTTACAGCGCTGATTATATCATTATATAACATAGGTATTCATGCTCAGGCAGATATAGATATTCTGCCATCCGACACAGATGCCAATGTGTTCGGTCATGTTGTAAGTGCAGAGGATGGGGAACACATTCCGTTTATTAATGTATTGATCGAAGGAACCAGGAGAGGAACAATTACCGATGCTTCAGGTCATTACATAATTACAAATCTTCCTGTGGGAAGTCATACTCTTGTTGTCAGAGGTATGGGATATGAAACACAGTCTGTTGAGTTTGAAATTTCAGCTAACCAAACCATTGAAGTTGATGTGGAGGTTTATTATAGCGGTCTTGATATTGATGAGATTGTAATTACATCATCACCTACGGCCAGTGGTTTCAGATACCAGCCGGATATGGCCATGATGGGAGAAAACCTCCAGAAAAGATCCGAGGTCTCATTTGGAGAAATGCTCAATCATTCTCCAGGTATAGCCATGAGTTCTTTGGGTTCTGTACCGGCCCGCCCTGTTATCAGGGGAATGGACGGCGACAGGATACTTGTGCTTGAAAACGGAGAAAGGATGGGTGATATTTCTGAAACCTCAGTTGATCATACCATCGCTCTTGATCCTCTTGTTGCAAACAGGGTTGAGGTGGTAAGAGGACCTGCAAGTCTGCTTTACGGCTCAAGCGCCCTGGGAGGAGTTATAAATTTGATGACCACTGATATACCTGACCGGTGGGATATTGGATCATCCGGAGTATTTTCCGTACAGGGGGCTACTATGAACAGGATGGGAGCAGGTTTTGGGCGATATACTTATGGAAACGATAACTGGGCGGTTACAGGAAGAATTGCGCACCGGCAGTCGTCCGACATAACCACCCCCGAAGGAGTGTTGCCCGGAACATCTATGAACAATATGGATGGTGCATTTGGCTTTGGGTTTAACACAGGTTCCACAACTGGTGGGCTAAGTCTGTCGCTGGCTGACATGACCTATGAGATACCTGACAATATAGATGATCCGGATGCGGGAGTGCAAATACTGATGCAGAGACAGGCTTTCCAGGGAAGGGTTAACTATGAAAACGACGGATTTCTGGATAAGGGGCAGTTACGTTTCAATGCGAGCCATATGCGCCAACAGGAAATTGAATATGAATGGCAGGAAGGTGTGCTGGATGAAGATCTGGAGATAGAATACGGAAAATATGCTCTAAGTTCCACACTTACGATGCAGCATAAACCCTTTGAATTTTTTGACCGCGGGGCAATTGGGATGAATCTGCACGGACACAAGCTTGATGTTGGTGGTGACGAAGCATATACCCCCGGTGAGATGAGGGTGAATCTCGGGGTATTTACGTTCCAGGAGATTCCTCTTTCAAATAAAATGAGGCTGCAGGCAGGAATTCGTCTCGATTTTCAGCATACAGGTGCAATATCCAATGAAATGTTTCCGGATATAAGTGCCACAAGGAATGCATTCAATTATACCGGTTCAATTGGTTTCAACAGCCGACCAATTGATGAACTTGAAATAGGAGGGCAATTTGCCAGGTCTCACCGTAATCCCTCTGTCGAGGAATTATATGCTGATGGTCCACATCTGGGCTCCGGGGTATATGAGATTGGCAACCTTAATATAAAAGATGAGATTGGTCAGGGTGCTGACCTTTTTATAAGATGGAAAAACGGTTTAATAGATGTTGAACTTGCGGGATTTGTCAATTATTTTCGTAATTATATAATTTTTGAGCCTACCGGTGAGGTAGATCCTGGTTCGGGTTATCGCGTTTTCCGGTATACAGGGGATGAGGCGCGCCTTATAGGGGGTGAGTTGTCAGCGGCTATTAAACTACATGATAATCTTGAGCTTGGACTTGGTGCTGATTATGTTGACGGCCGGAGGTTTAACAACGGCAAATATTATCTGCCCTTTATCCCTCCATTCAGGTTTATGGCCGACCTGGAATACGATTTTGGTCCCGGCTGGATAGGAGGGAGGCTTGTTTCTGCTGCAAAACAGGGCAGGGTGGCTCCTGATGAAGAAGTTACTGATGGTTATACACTGCTTGGATTTTCTGCCGGATACAGGATAGATTCACCCGGAAGGCATGTTATTATCTTCAGGATAGATAACCTGCTCGATCAGAGATACCGCGATCACCTGTCCCGCGTTACCGACAGGAATTTTCCGATGCCCGGAAGAAATTTCACCCTGGCCTGGCGTCTGTTTTTCTGATTTTAATTTAAAAACGATATAAATAATATCTGTTTTTGCAGCAATCTCTTAAAGGGATTGCTGTTTTTGTTCTTAAATCATTATAATTACCAAGTTTTAGGTATTGTCAGGTTTAAATTCTTATTTTATTTTTGCCTCAGTTTAGTTTAATAGCCTACTGAAAAAATGGATTTACAATAATTCGATGAAACCATACTCATGTTGCTTCGTTAAACTAAATAAGATGAATAATTCAGGGTGTCAAAACTGAATATAGATTAACTGCTAAACGAAATTAATTGGATATTAATTTGATTAACCTGATTTGTTCGGATGAATCGAGGTCTCAGTCTTCTGATGATATTACCGCTGTTTCTTGTATTGTTCAACAATACTGTAAACAGGCACCGGCATATCTCCTCGGAAGGAATTGTTATTGAACATTCCCACCCAATCAAGTCCTGTTGCTGCGGAAATTCTGAGAAGAGTGGAAAACATCAGCATACAGACAAAGAGCTTCTGTTTTATACTGTCACAACTGATGCCCCGGTAGTCCTGTTTTCTTTGATAGTCGCTCCGGAAGTATTCAGGATGAAGGAAGCAGATCTTAGGTTTCAGCAGCCAGATGAGGTTTATTTCATACAATCAGTTTCTCTTAGCCTGCTCCGGGCTCCCCCCTGTTGATTATCAGCCATCATTTACATCCGGCTTATATGTCAATCATCCTGGTATTTCAGGTCATGGCTTATCATGATTAATCCAGGATCATACCAACTCCAAATCAACAGACAATCAAATAATAAAATGAGGCCAATAAATATTTCCATTGCAGGATCCAATAAGAAAGAATCAGAGAATATTTCCATTGCAGGATCCGGTATGAAAAACTCAGATGAGGCGTGCCGGTTATTATCATGCTCTTATCTTAAAAAATTTGCGATATGGTTCTGTGCAGCAATTTTTCTTTTTAATATAGTAAACCTGTATGGATCAGATGCAAATTCAGTCTCCGGCAATACCCTGCACGGGAAGGTTACAACATCTGAAGGAGAAACGGTCCCGTTTATTAATCTGATCCTTGAGGGAACGAGGATGGGCACCTTCACTGATGCAAATGGTTTGTACCGGATGAAGGATATTCCGCCGGGTAGTCATACACTTGTGGTTAAAGGAATGGGTTTTGTGATAACCGGTGTCGATTTTGATATTGGTGATAAAGAGGTAGTGGAACTCCATATTGAGGTAACCTATAGCGGTATTGATATCGATGAGATAGTTATTACTTCATCACCAACAGCACGGGGTTTCAGATACCAGCCCGATAAGGTATTTCTTGGGGAGGAACTGCAAAAACGGGCAGAAATTTCTTTCGGCGAGATGCTCGATGGTGAGCCTGGTATAGCAATGAGGTCGATGGGGCCGACTCCAAGCCGGCCTATTATACGCGGACTCGATGGTGACCGGATACTTATTTTGCAGAATGGTGAAAGGATGGGTGATATTTCTGAGACCTCCTCTGGCCACGCCATCTCTCTTGATCCCCTTTCATCCAACAGGGTGGAGGTAGTAAGAGGTCCTGCCAGCCTGCTCTATGGTTCAAGTGCCATCGGCGGCGTTATAAACTTAATGACTGCAGATATACCTGAGCAATGGGATCAGGGCGGATCAGGAGTAATGTCACTTCAGGGTTCATCGATGAATAATATGGGTGCGGGCTTTGGCAGGTATACCTGGGGGGATGAAAGCTGGGCTGCTGCAGGTCGCTTTGGTTACCGGAAGGCTGGTGATGTCAGGACACCCGATGGAATTATCCCAAGCACATATATGGATAGTTATGACGGTTCTCTGGGTGTTGGATTTGACAACGACCGCACCAGCGGGGGAATAAATGTCTCTATGGGCAGGCTATCATATGGTATACCTGAGGAGCTGGATGATCCTGATGAAAGTGCAGAGGTAAGGATTCAGCAGCAGATGTTACAGGGAAGGTTGAATTTTGGTGTAAGTAGTTTTTTTGATAAAGCTCAGTTAAGAATGCATGCGTCAAGGTTTGTTCAGCAGGAGATTGAAAAAGAACTTGAGGAGGGGATAGTGCATGAAGATCTTGAAATAGAATTTGACAAACTCAATATAAGTTCCACCCTTACAATACAGCACAAGCCACTGGGAATTCTTGACAGGGGAGCTATAGGTCTGAATGTATACGGGAGAGTGATGAACATAACAGGTGATGATGCTTTTACACCTGATGAGAACAGGTTTAACATCGGGTTGTTTACCTTTCAGGAGATACCTCTGACTACAAGAGTGAGATTGCAGTTTGGCGGCCGCCTGGATTTCCTCCGGGCAACGGCTCTACCCAATCAATTTTCTGATATGAACCAGACCCGCGATGCCTTCGTTTATGCCGGTTCTCTCGGACTTAATTACAGGCCTGCAGATGGTTTTGAGCTAGGGGGACAGTTTGCCAGGTCACACAGGTATCCGATGCTTGAAGAGCTTTTTGCCAACGGACCACATTTATGTGCCGGACTCTATGAAGTTGGCAGCATTAATCTTGGTGATGAGATAGGCTACGGGAGTGATTTTTTTGTAAGATATTCAAATGGAGCTGTGCAATCTGAGATTGCACTATTCTACAATTACTTCAGTAATTTCATAATAATGCAGCCCACCGGGGAGTCAGATCCGGGATCCGGATTGCCGGTTGTTGAATACCAGGGAGACAAGGCAAGGTTATACGGAGGTGAGTTATCCCTTGGATGGGAAATAACTGACGGATTGAATGCCGATCTGGGTCTTGATTACGTCCTTGGCCAAAGGACCTCTGAAGAGAGGGAATATCTGCCTTTTATACCTCCGGTGAGGTTCTCTGGACGTCTTGAGTATGATTACGGTAGGGGATGGATCGGCTCAAGGGTTCGTGCCGTGTCTTCACAGAATAATGTTGCTCCGGGGGAGAATTCCACTCCGGGTTATACGTTACTCGGACTAAATACCGGTGTCAGGCTAAACAGTTCAGGACAGCATGTGATTATACTCAGGGTGGAGAATTTGCTTGATGTTAGATACCGGGACCACCTCACCAGAATTGAAGAGAGGAATTATCCTATGCCCGGAAGGAATTTTAACCTGGCTTACAGGTGGTTCTTCTGATCTGAAATTGTTTTTTACCGGGTTAATCTGATGCCTGTTTTTCCTGTTACCGGGCGAGGCAGGCATTTTCTGTAACTGCACCGGGATACCCGTAAATCAGGATGAAAGGTCAAAATCACCATTATTAGGTATTGATGTACCTGTTTCCTGCATATATATTTGCCGAAAACAATTTAACGGTATTGAAAATTTCGGATATTATGATAAGGGTCCTTACAATTATTACATCATTAGTGATGTGTGTTACAAACAGCATTTCAGGCATGCCTGAAAATGGATACAGAACTGAAATTTTCGGCAGGGTAGTTCTCGGAAATGAAGGAGTACCATTTATAACCTTATATGCAAAGGGAACATCTAATGGTACATCAACAGATACAAACGGGAATTATATGCTTGTGAACCTGCCTGAGGGGAGTCATGTAATCAAGGTGCAGGGTATCGGATACAGGAGCCAGGAAAAAGGGGTGAAAGTTGCAAGGGGTGAGACAATGGAGTTGAACTTTTTTGTTGAACAGGATATCCATATGATGGAAGGAGTTGAAGTGTCAGGAAGCAGGATCGGAATACTTCGTTATCTGCCCGGTTCTGCAGCAAATATCAGAAGCATGGATATCATGGCAATAGCACCACTCAGCGGCAATGAAGTGCTCAGGTCCGTTACCGGCATTCATGTTGTAGAGGAAGAGGGAGCAGGGCTAAGGGCAAATATCGGGGTGCGGGGACTAGATCCTGACAAGAGCAGAAATGTACTGATACTTGAGGATGGAATCCCGGTTGCCCTGGGACCTTACGGTGAACCGGAGATGTATTATACACCAGGTATTGATAGAATGAGCGGTGTCGAAATTCTTAAAGGCAGCGGTTCTATTCTGTATGGTCCTCAGACCGTAGGAGGGGTTATAAATTATATTACTTCTGATCCGCCGGCAGAAAGTAGCGGGTCAATTAGCGTCAGAGGTGGTCACGGTGGATATTATACAGGACAATTTGGTTATGGAAATACATTCGGAAATACCGGGTTTAGCATTAACTATCTGAGAAGACAGGCCGAAAACCTTGGCCCAACGAGGTTTGTTTTGAATGACATCAGCAGCAAGATCAGGTTCAAATCTTCGCCCCGGTCGAATCTTACCATTAAGTTGGGGATTTATGATGAGAACTCCAATTCAACCTATGTTGGTCTTACGCAGTTAATGTATGACAATGGGGGAGAGGATTATAAGCGACTGGCACCCGGCGACAATCTCGATGTCAGGAGGTACTCACTTGGTGTGAGTCATGATTTTGCTGTTAATGACAGACTTCAGCTTAACTCTACCGCATTTGCCTATACAACAACAAGAAACTGGAGGAGACAGGATTTTTCTTCTGATCCGGGTTCATCCAACCTTAGTGGGGTTGTCTGGGGCGATCATGCTGTTCCTGGCGGGGCCATATTTATGCGCAACAGTACCGGGAACAGAAACAGGCATTTTGAGGTTGCCGGCTTTGAGCCAAGGCTCCGGTACAGAGCTGATATTCTTGGCATGGACAATGTTATTTTAGCGGGATCCAGATTGCTATATGAAAGGGCTTACGAGCAGAGGGTGAATGGTACAACAGCAGAGGCTGTATCAGGTAACCTGAGGGATGACGAGGTAAGGACCGGCCATGCAGTAAGCTCCTGGTTGCAGAATAAGCTTCTTGTAAATGACAGGCTTTCATTAACCGCGGGATTGAGGACTGAGATGCTCAATTATGAACGCCATATACTAAGAACCGGAATGAACGATGTAAGTATTAAGAACAACAGCTTACTTTTTGAAATTATCCCCGGGGCAGGTATCAACTACAATTTTAACCAGCAGAGTGGTATTTTCGTAGGTATTCATCGTGGTTTCGCTCCTCCGCGCATAAAGGATGCCATAAGCAATGAAGGAGAGGATCTGCAACTGGATGCCGAGAGGAGCTGGAATATTGAGGTTGGCAGCCGGACGCATTTATTTGGGTTTGTTGGATTTGAGTTGACCCTCTTCAGAATGGATTTCTCCAACCAGGTCATACCTGTTTCTGAGTCCTCCGGCGGACCCGGTACCGGCTACATAAATGGCGGAAGGACAGATCACAGGGGAGTTGAAGCCGAACTTGCCGTTCTACTGTCGGAAATAATACAAATGCCTGGTAGTCTGAGCCTCAATATTAATACAACGGCAACCAGGTCTGTTTTTTCGGGCGACAGATATGTTGTCCAGAGAATTTCCAACGGTAGCATAAATGACACTGTTTTTGTTAATGTAAGAGGTAACAGGACTCCGTACTCACCCGGATTAACAGCTTCGGGTGCTGTTAATTATCAGGGAACCGGAGGATTCGGGATAAGGTTTTCCGGTCATTTTACGGGTGAGCAGTATACTGATGTGCTAAATACGGTAAACACCGGGAAATGGATTGATCTAATGAACGGTGATCCTGATTATCACTACGTGCAGGCAACCGCTGATGGCAGGATCGGGAAATTATCCCCGTACTTTGTTATGGATCTTTCAGCCTGGTTTGACTTTCAGCGGGGATTGAGACTGAGCATGTCGGTTAAGAATATACTAAATGAGAGGTATATCGCAACCAGACGTCCGCAGGGAATCAGGGTGGGACTTCCGAGGATG
>SL_3KL_010_SEDDRAFT_10002321_pt1 | contig 17424 bp, 13 predicted proteins | sample SodLakKL_010_SED_2_FD_10381 | JGI IMG/M metagenome (IMG submission 10381) | reverse complement strand
ACCACCACGGATCCGAATGGTTTCACCGGCTCCCGGGGCACCCCCGCCAGTGGTGATTTGTACACCCGCCATTTTACCCATGAGCAATTCACCGGGAGAGGTTATATTTCCTTTGTTAAAATCGGCTTCGCCAACTACAGATACCGAGCCGGTAGCATCCTCACGCCTTTGCACACCGTAACCAATAACAATAAACTCATCCAACATGGTGATGTCGCCAAAAAGTTCAAAATCTACGTTTACGGTTCCGTCAGCAGGCACTGTTACCTGGCGGACGCCATCATCATACCCCACAAAGCTGGCCACGAGAATCACATCTCCCGCAGGAGCCGTGAAGCTGAAATTTCCATCCATGTCTGTTACACCACCGGTAGTGGTTCCTTCAACCATTACACTGGCCCCGGGTAGGGTTTCACCCGACGCCCTGTCAGTAACTGTACCTGTTACACGCCCGGTTTGTCCAAAAGAGGACATACTGAGCACAAACAGCAGTAACGCTGAAAAGCTGGCAATTTTCTTTACCATCATTGTTTGTCTTTTTTGATTCATAATTGGGTTAATTTTACTATTTATTGAATTTTGACTCCCTCAAAAGTTGTTTAAACTGGCTGGTTTTGTATCTGGAATTGTCTGCCAGTTTATTTTATTGTAACTTTCCACCTCCATAAACTTAAAAACATCACCTGCCGTTTGAGCATTCAAAACTGTTGTTTTTACACTAAAACGAGGTTCAATGTTAACTAAATGTTAAGGGCAAAAGTAAAAATTTTTTTTAGATTTCCATCTTTTTTACGCCTGACTATCAAGTTTTTGACAACTTTTTCACCGCAATCGATTGCGGTAACGTTTGCAAATTAGAAAAGGATAAAATAACAAACGTTTGTTTATTGCTCAAATGAAAACAAAGTGTTGTACGCTGATGTATAAATTTCAAACCAATAAAACCGCAAAAAGTTTACCGGCCGCAGGATAGGTTCACATGAAAATTCGTATTTTTATGCTTTGATAGTACATGTTTTAAAGACCTGTTATTCAAGCTTCATTCATGTTAAATAAGATATTTTCAAATGATTGCCAAAGCCAAACCCAATAAAATACATTCAAAATACTATAAACAATCAGCGAATGAAACCTCACCTGACTTCCATCAATGATATAGCAAAAGCCATGGGTGTCTCCCCATCAACGGTATCAAGAGCTCTCAAAGACCACCCCGATATCAGCGAAGCCACACGTGAAAGAATCAAATCTTTTGCGCACAAAGTAAACTACAGACCCAATGCTTTAGCACTAAGTCTGAAAAGCCAGGTATCACATACCATCGGAATAATCATTCCCGAAATAGTCCACCACTTCTTTTCGTCCATTATCAGCGGTATCGAGGATATTGCTTACAGCAAAGGATACAGGGTAATGATTTGCCAGTCCAATGAGGACCCGGAAAGGGAAAAAATGAATTTACAGGCACTCATCGACCACCGGGTTGACGGACTGCTGGTTTGCATGAGTAAAAACTCCAATGATCCAGGCCACTTTATTTCTGCATTTAACAACCAAACACCCATGGTGTTTTTTGACCGTATATGCAACGAAATTGATACCGACAGGGTGATTACTGATGATTTTAACGGTGCCCGGCAAATCACTTCACACCTTATTGACTGCGGATGCAAAAGCATACTTCACCTGGGAACACATCCCGGCCTGAATGTGGGTCAGGAAAGACAGCAAGGCTATACCCAAGCCTTAAAAGACCACAACATTGAACCTGACCCGGGGCTGATTATTCAATGCGATACCCCGGCAGATGTAATACACAAGAAAGAACAAATTCTGAATCTGGCCGGAAGCATTGATGGCATCTTTGCGGTAAATGACTTTACCGCCATAGCAGCTATTCAATTGCTGCAATTAAAAGGGTATAAAATACCAGAAGATATTGCGGTAGCCGGGTTTGGAGATGACCCCGCCGCAGTCATTATCCACCCAACCCTGACCACAGTAGAACAACAAGGCTATCAAATGGGGCAGGAAGCCATGCAGCTTTTGCTCGACAGGCTGAAAAAATCATCGCAGGATCAGGCAGCCCAGGTAAAGCTTTTTCAGGCTGAACTCAAAAAAAGAGCCTCCACCATGGGAGCATAAACAGGCTGTTTACATCATCCATTTCTATTAAAAAAATAGAACCGCAAACCATGTCACATTTTTATTTTTTCCTGATAAAATAATAGCTTAAATTTGTCATGGACAAAATGCCATTCTCCCATGGCAAGCTTACTCAATAAAAAGGCAGATATGAAAAAAGGCACTCTTTTTTGGATCCTTTTTTTTATGGGCATCCAGCTAAATGGACAAATCAGTACCCAGGAGATGCCCTACGGGCTTCAATACAACCTGGTCACGAGGGATTACCCAGGGGAAATCTTGTTGCAGGCTGACAAAAATAAGATATCATCCATGGCAATTGACAAAGATAACCTGCCCATGCTGGCAGGAGTATCCTTGCCAGTGGAGGAGATATTTGCCGATAAAGCCATAATGGTCGCAAAGCACGAAACCCAGTCTGTCTGGCAACTCAAAATCAGTGTTCCCCAAACGGCCCTCCTGGGCCTGGTGTTCTCCAATTTTCAAATGCCTCCCAACGACAAGCTATTTATCTACAACGAAAAGGGCGATCATTTTATTGGAGCTTTTACCCATAAAAACAACAGCCCCCATGGACTTTTCAGCACTACGGTAATTCCAGGTTCTACTATTATCATCGAGTATGTGACTAACACCAAATCTACTCAACAATTACCCGGTTTTGTTATTGATGAACTCATATATCTCCCCGGCGAAAGATTCTCCTGCGATAAAATGGATAAAACATCAGGTAGTTGCAATGTAAATGTTAATTGCCCTGAAGGAGATTTATGGCAAAAACAAAAAAGGGGGGTAACCCGCATATTACTAAGAGCCGGATCAACCTGGTTTAATTGCAGCGGCACACTGGTTAACAACACACACCAGGACGGCACACCCTACTTGCTCACTTCTGATCATTGCGGTTCCACTGCCAGTGAAGAAGACTACCAGGTTTGGCAGTTTTATTTCAATTATGAACATCCACAATGCTTTGATAACGGGGATGCTCCGCTGGACATGATGCTCACAGGCAGCACTTTACTAGCCAGCGCTCCCATTGATGATGGCACTGATTTTAAATTACTGGAGCTGGATCAGGCACCTCCTGACACCTGGAACCCCTATTATAACGGATGGAACAAGCTGTCAAGAACTCCAGGCTCCGGAACAAGCATTCACCACCCTTCGGGGGATGTAAAAAAAATATCAACCTATAAGAGTGAACTTACCAGCAGCACTTTTTCCGGCGGAATGCAATCGGGATACTGGCGTGTGGTTTGGGATGAAACCGTGAGCGGCCATGGGGTCACAGAGGGAGGATCTTCAGGCTCTCCTATATTTGACGAGTATGGACTCATTACAGGCACGCTCACCGGGGGAAGTGCCAGTTGTTCGAATACCCAGCTACCCGATTTTTACGGAAAATTTTACAGGCACTGGCAGTCCAACGGAGATTTGGACACCCAACAACTCCAACCCTGGCTGGACCCTGATGGTGACGGCCCCGAAAGGCTTTACGGCTATGACCCCAATGCCACAACCAACTTTGTGCATACCGGGGTTGAACCCCCTTTTTCCGGCAGTGTTTCCGGAGGCGGTTATTATGCCCATGGTGAACCCGTCATACTCAATGCAACACCTAACGATGGCTTTGAATTTGATAGCTGGGCACTGCCAGACCAAGAGAACTCCCTTAGAAGCCAGAAACATTTTGAGTTTACCATGCCTGACCACGAGGTGTTTGTCCAGGCCAACTTCAAACAACTGACAAACATTACAACACCCCAAAAACAGGACTATGAGCTTTCCATTTACCCCAACCCGGCAACTCATTTATTGCATATCACACTGAAGCACCATCCAGGCAAAATCTCCTTTACATTGATTGATTTGTTAGGCAGGCCTGCACTGAAAAAGGAAAAATACATGGATCAACAAGGCTACTTTTCGCAACAATTTGACTTATCAAACGTAGAATCAGGTTTGTATTTATTAAAAATCAGGCTTGAAAATGAGATCTTAACACGTAAAATAATTATTGACCCATAAACAAATGAATAAAACACTCATTACATGCACCTTAAAAGCAGAAGACCACAGAGTGCTGTTTCATTCTGCCGGTAAAAAACAGCATGCACCTGTTTTTTTCATTACTTTTGACAAATTTTTGTCTCAACGTACCATATACACAACAAACAACATAAACAAATAAAACAAAAACAAACGCGATTTTAAACAAAAATTAAACAGATATGTCGATTAAGAAAAAGACATTGGACCTTAAAAAAAGAATGCAGGGAGCCCTGATGGGAGGAGGAGAAAAGGCCATTGAAAAACAACAGTCGTTGGGTAAGATGACAGCCCGTGAGCGTATCGTTGCACTTTTGGATCCCAACTCATTTCATGAATATGACTTATTTGTGGAGCACGCTGCCAGGGATTTTGACATGGACAAAAAAACCCTGCCCGGCGACGGAGTAATTACCGGAACAGGAACGATCAGTGGATTCCCGGTTTGTATTTATGCCCAGGACTTTACTGTTGCAGGGGGGTCGTTGGGAATCATGCATGCCCGCAAGATTTCCAAAATCATGGATCATGCCATGAATCTGAAAATTCCCATCATTGGCATCAATGATTCGGGTGGGGCTCGTATACAGGAAGGTGTTAACTCCCTGGCCGGTTATGGTGAAATTTTTTACAGGAATACCCTGGCCTCAGGCGTTATTCCTCAAATATCGGTTATTTTAGGTCCCTGTGCAGGGGGAGCGGTTTATTCACCGGCTCTTACCGATTTTGTTTTTGTGGTGGATAAAATATCCAAAATGTTTATTACCGGCCCCGAAGTAATCAAGTCTGTTCTGGGCGAAGAAATAACCATGGAAGAGCTTGGCGGTGCCAGGGTACATTCGGAGGTTACCGGCAACGCACATTTTTATGCAGAAAGTGAGCAGGAGTGCCTGCAGCAAATCAAAAAACTGGTAACCTACATCCCATGGAACAATTCCAAAAAAGCCGATCCATTTCCCAAGAAAGCACCCAAAACCCGTCAATTTAAGATTGACGATATCATCCCCACCGATCCCCGGGAGCCTTATGATGTAAGGGATGTTATCAGGGCGGTGAGCGATGACAGTGAATTTTTCGAAGTTCAGGAGCTTTTTGCCGCCAACATGGTGGTAGGCTTTGGGCGAATTAACGGTGAAACCGTAGGCTTCGTGGCCAATCAACCCATGGTGCTGGCAGGAGTACTTGATGTGGACTCTTCCGATAAAGCCGCCAGGTTTATCAGGTTCTGCGATGCATTCAATGTGCCCCTGGTTACTTTGGTTGACCTGCCGGGTTATTTACCAGGAATTGACCAGGAACACGCCGGTGTTATCAGGCACGGAGCAAAAATCCTTTATAGTTACTCTGAGGCCACTGTTCCCAAAATCACTATTATCCTGCGCAAAGCCTATGGCGGTGGATACATTGCCATGTGCTCTCGCCACCTGAGAGCCGACTTTGTGTTTGCATGGCCCACAGCCGAGATTGCGGTTATGGGACCCGAAGGTGCGGCCAATATTATCTTCCGCAATGAAATCAAAAAAGCTGAAGACCCGGAAAAAGTCAGAAGCCAAAAGGTGGAAGAGTACAAGAAAAAATTCGCCAACCCCTATGTGGCTGCGGCTCACGGATATATTGATGCAGTAATTGAACCGGGTGAAACACGGAAATTTGTGGTACACGCACTGGAGGTTTCCCGTGAAAAAGCTGAAATCAGACCCGAGAAAAAGCATGGGGTGCCTCCGTTCTAAACTACACTAAACAGGAAGTACATCTTCATGATTATGGAAAACCAGCATGTATCAAACCCTTAACAACAATGAACATGGCTGTTTGAACGGTTTCACAGCACATTGTATTCTGTAAAACGCAGGTCTTGAGCATGTAGGTTTCCTCAAATAATTTTGTTAGTCCGTTCAATGCTGATAAAAAACCAGAAGATTAATGGAAAAAGAAAATCAAAACGGCAAAAAAGAGCATGCTTTCGTTTCTTTTGTTGTCAATGAGGCCGAGTACAAAACCCTCACCAACAAAATGTACGAAACCAGGAAACCCTATGAGCCCAAAAACCCCAATTTACTCAGAGCCTTTATGCCTGGTAATATTCCGGAAGTGTCTATCAAAAAAGGGGACCTTGTAAAAGAGGGTGATAAGTTACTGATTCTTGAAGCCATGAAAATGAAAAACCTTATCCTGGCTCCTTTTGATGGTAAAATAAAATCCGTCAATGTGAAGGTGGGCGATAAGGTATCCAAAAACCATGTTTTGGTAGAAGTAACACCGCAAAAGGTTAAAAAATAAAATACCTCATTATTAAACGCCAACATCAGCCGAAACAGGATCTGTTGCCTGCTTTGGCTGATGTTCTTTTTAGCCACCGATGCTTATGCTGAAAATCATTTTTGCCACACACAATAAAAATAAGCTCAAGGAAGTGCAGTCCATGTTCCCTGAACAAGCCAAAATAGTGGGACTGGAAGAGGTAGGCTGCTTTGAGGAAATCCCCGAAACGGGTAACACACTACAGGCCAACGCACTGGAAAAAGCCCGACATGTACACCGCAATTATAGTCAAAACTGTTTTGCCGACGATACAGGACTGGAAATTGATGCCCTGGGAGGCAAGCCCGGTGTTTTTTCAGCCCGTTACGCAGGCGCGGACAAAAACAGCCTGGACAACATGCACAAAGTATTACGGGAGATGCACAGCCAGCCAAGCCGGAAAGCCAGGTTCCGAACGGTCATTGCCCTAATCCTTGATGGCGAAGAGATGCTCTTTGAAGGGGTTTCGGAAGGGGAGATCATCCCGGAAATGCGCGGTGCTGAAGGATTTGGTTACGACCCCATTTTTATCCCGGAGGGATACAACCAAACCTATGCAGAAATGCCTCTGGAGGAAAAAAACAAAATAAGCCACCGCTACAAAGCCATCAAAATGTTCGCCGACTATCTTATGTCGCTCAACTACTATTGATACCCACCGGCTTCTCCTGTCTGTTTCTCCATTACCTTGCGCTAACGAGCCTCTCTGAGAGTTTCCTCCAACACATCGGTAAAGAGTTGCGTGATACTTATACCAATATGCTCAGCCTGCTGAGGTACAATGCTTGTTTCAGCCATGCCTGGTGTAATATTAGCCTCCAGGAAAAACAATCGGTCCTTGCTGTAAATAAAATCGAGCCGGCAAATGCCTTTGAGCTCAAATTTTTGGTACAAATACCGCGTTGTTCGCTGCACCAGCTGCTTGAGCTCTTCAGAAATACGTGCCGGAGTTATCTCGTCAGCAGCTCCTTTGGTATATTTTGCTTTGTAATCAAAAAACCGGGCTTCGGTTTTACTGATAATTTCTGTAACGGGCAAAACCAGCAACTCTCCGTTTCGAATATATGCCCCGCATGTTAGCTCCACACCATCCAGAAATTCTTCCACAAAAACTTCATCGTCATGTTCCAGGCATGCCCTCACAGCAGGCATAATCTCTTCTTTCTTTTTTACAAAAGTAGTTCCCAGGCTGGAGCCACCTTTATTGGGTTTGATAAATACCGGAAGGTTTACTTTACTCAACACCTCGGCTTCTGATAGATGATCGCCTTTGACAAACTTAACCGAGCGTGCCACATCAACCCCCCAGTGGGTAGCCAGGGCATTGCAAAAATGTTTGTTAAAGGTAATGGATGAGGCCATCAGCCCCGATGTAGTATAAGGTATTTGAAGAAGATCAAAGTAGCCTTGCAACTTACCATCCTCACCAGGTGTTCCATGAATGGTTATCAGGGCACAGTCAAAATAAATTTTTCCCCCATGCTCCTCAATGCTGAAATCATTTTTATCAACCGGGTGCTCACGGTTGTCGGCATCCAGGTAGACCCATTTTTTTTGCGAAATAACAATGGTGTATGCCTTAAACTTTTTTTTATCAAGGTTTTCACGGATAATTTTTGCACTGTTTACCGATACGACATACTCTCCGGAGTCGCCACCGGCTATAAGGGCTATGTTTTTCATTACACGTTCAATCTTTTTATTTACAATCAGACAGGCTCAGTACCCCGACCCACCCATTGACCATCTTTTTTTTTTCTAAATTGAGGGCAACGGTAGCAAAAGGCAATGGAAAACAAAAAAGATAAAAAGTATGCGTTTTTTCATTACCGATGTTTCACGGATGCGCCGTCTTTTATATTAACGATAAAGAGCAAAGGCAAAGTTAGAACACTTCAACACATTTTTAATCCCTCAAAGTAAAAAACTTCAATAAATTGCACTGCGCCCGTCCTTTGAAAATGGAAATCCAAACAAATCCATGCACCCAACAATAAATGAACAATAAAGTCATTATTATATTTAGAAAATGGGGTTGAAAGGGCTCAACCCGAGAGCAGGGGGAAAAGCATTGGCAGAGGGTTAACTCTGCAACATTTTACAACTTAATATGTTTGCCCCGGCAAATATCGCCAATAAATTATTAATTTTGGCCTGCAAAAAAAAATCTCATGAGCTTTATTTCTTTTATTAAAAGTAAAACTTTTCGCAACCACTTCCTCCTTGCTGTTGCCTTAATCATAGCTTTTTTATGGTTTTCCCTGAAAGCTCTTGATATGTATACCCGCCATGGGAAAACCATTACGGTGCCTGATTTGGAAAGCATGCCGACAGAAGAAGCCATCCACGAATTGGAAGAGTTAAACCTGAGAGCTGTAGTCAACGATTCCATATTTGATGACACCCGTGAAAAAGGCACCATTGCCTCACAAAACCCGGCTGCCGGGGTGGATGTCAAAAGAAACCGTACCGTTTATATTACCACTGTTGCCATCTTACCCGAAATGATAGCCATGCCTGATCTCACCGATTTATCATTGAGGCAGGCCCAGGCCCAGTTAAAAACCTACGGCTTAAGAATCGGAAAGTTGGACCATGTGCCTCATATTGCCAGGAATGCTGTGCTGGAGCAAAAATATAACGAAGGCTCCATACAGCCGGGCACCATGGTTGAAAAAGGCACCGAAATCGATTTGGTGCTGGGCACAGGTGAGACCCAAACCTACACGCATGTTCCTATGGTTATTGGCCAGCCCCGCCAGCAGGCCATTCAACTCATCAATGCAGCATCCCTGAATGTGGGAGAGGAGATTTTTCCTGAAGGACACACTGAGTCTGACCACGAAAACCTGAAAGTATATATGCAATCGCCTGACGCAACGCAATCCAGGCCACGGCTGGAGCTGGGAGCAACGGTAAACCTTGAATACCGGTCGGCAGATGACTTTGATTTTGAAGAATATACAAGCGAATTGCTGAGTATTGAAAACCCCGACCTTTACGGAAAAACCCCCAGGGAAGTACTGGAAGCATTGGATGATGCCTTCCTTATACTTGGCGATGAGGTTTTTGATAATAATGTACCCATCAACCAGGCAAGGGTTTACAGGCAGGACCCTGATCCTGACGAATCCCCAACCCTGTCAAGGGGAACGCGCATCGATGTATGGTACAAAAACTTAGAAGACATGGGCAATGATGAATAAATTATTAAACACACGGTCTGTCAAAAAAACAACACACCAAACAATATTAGCCCAATAAGAAAGTTTTTATGTAAATAAAATTTTCCGGCTTTTAATTCTCATGATGATAAGAAGCGTATTTGTTTTCCTGTTAGCCCTAACCCTTTATCTTGCACCCACATTGGGGCAGGAGTTGGTAAAACCTTTACAGTTTAACCCGGTAAAGTTGAATCATCAGGTTGAAAAAGATGCAAATCTTAATATTGACACCATGGCTCTGGAGCTCCCATTCAGGGAAGATTTCTCTTACAAGGGGCCTTACCCCGATGGTCGGTTATGGGCAGATAGCTTTGTTTTTGTGAATCCCGACTTTCCCCGTCACCCCAAAACGGTGGGTGTAGCCACCTTTGATGCCATGGATCAACATGGGAATATCTATGAACAGGCAGGGCAAACCCCTTTTCAGTTTTCGGCCGATATGCTTAGCTCGCGCCCCATCAGGCTTGACTCTGTTTTTTCACCGGCACCCATGGAGCTTAGCCCCTCCGACAGTATCATGCTTAGTTTTTACTTTCAGCCACAAGGCAGGGGAAGTTCTCCCCGCGACAGGGATTCACTGGTGCTGGAGTTTCTTCATACACCCGGCCATTATGGCCAGGACCCCGAAGATCCGGACAACGAAATATGGATAGACGACTTATGGGTAAGTGTCTGGCGGGCTGAGGGCACCACACTGGAAGAGTTTGTGGAACAAAACGACAGTACTTTTTTTAGTCGGGTAGCTGTTTTTATCGATGATGAGGTATACCTGAGAGACAACTTCCGGTTTCGTTTTCGCAACTATGCCAGTTTCCCCATCAACAAAACCCCAAACAACTATGCAGGAAATGCCAGTATCTGGAACATCGACTACATTATGCTGGACTACGGACGCAGTGTAGCCGATTCCTTTTATTATGACATTGCCTTTGTGAAACCAGCCCAATCATTGCTCAGAGACTACCAGGCCATGCCCTGGAAGCATTATATTGCTGACCCTGAGAGCCACCTGAAGGAACAGTTTGACGTGTTCATCACCAACCTGGACAACCTCACCTATAACTACACATACCGGTTTTTTATCCTGGACCAGGCAGGTAACCTGGTTCGTAACTATTCGGGTGGAACCTGGAGCATTGCCCCTTTTCACCAGGATGGCTACCAAAGCTACCATCGCCATGCCAATCCCCAAATTCCTGCTAATCCATTGCCGGTTTCCCCGGCAGAGGCACGTGAGTTTACCATCCATCACACAATCAGGGAAGGAACATTGGGTGATCAATGGCCCCGAAATGACACCATTGTTTTCACCCAGGTATTTGATAATTATTTTGCCTTTGATGATGGGATACCGGAAGCTGGTTACGGAATTTCGGGGTTCAACCCCAGTGCTGCACTTAGGTTTGTACTTAGTGAAACAGACACCCTGACTGCTGTCCAGTTTTATTTCAACCCCACTTTGCACAATCAAAACGAAGCATCGTTCCACATTAAAGTATGGAAAGATCTTGCTTCTGACCAGGTAATCTATGAGTCGGATGTAGTACAAACAGAATATTCAGAATCACTCAACCAGTTTGTCACTTATGAGCTGGATCATCCACTGGAAGTTTCGGATACCATTTACGTGGGCTGGCAACAAACCAACAATACCTTTCTCAATATCGGTTTTGACACCAATAACGACGCTTCACAGCATACCTTTTACAACGCCACCGGAGAATGGATTCAGTCTCTGATGCAAGGGGCCGTAATGCTGCGACCGGTTTTTGGGGAACAACAATTCACATCGGTTTCAGAATCAACAATAGCTGATGATGGCAACATCACTCTCTATCCAAACCCTGTCAGAGGGCAGCAAATCCATATTGAAAAACAGCATTTACCCAGTGATTTTGAAGTACAAATTACAGACATTACCGGAAGACAAGTGATAAGCCGGTTCAACCAAACAACCATCAACACCTCAGCATTACCCAATGGCATTTACCTGCTGCGGATTATTCCCCGCGGGTCATCAAAAATGTTTACAGAAAAATTTATTATTGCCCGCTAAGTTTCAGCAACTCAAATGACACAGAAACCAGATTACCCGGAAAGGGAAAAACAAGAGAACGACGACCAGGAGCTTTTTGAACATTACCGATTTGTTGCCGACAAGGGGCAAGGCCTGCTCAGGGTAGATAAGTTTCTGATGGCGCGTATGGAATCCACCAGCCGCAACAAAATACAAACCGCCACCAAAGCAGGCAACGTACTGGTGAACGGCTGTGTGGTAAAAGCCAACTACAAAGTCAAACCCCTGGATGTGGTGACTATTGTCCTGAGTTTCCCTCCCCGCGAAATTGAGCTCATTGCCCAGGATATCCCCATTGATATTCTTTACGAGGACGACGATATTTTGCTGGTAAACAAACAGGCCGGCATGGTGGTACACCCCGGACACGGAAATTATACCGGGACGCTGGTAAATGCACTGATTCATCACTTCAAAGACCTCCCACTGCAAAACAACGAACCTGTAAAACCGGGGTTGGTACACCGCATTGATAAAAACACTTCAGGGGTGCTGCTCATCGCCAAAAATGAAATGGCCCAAACCAAAGTGGCCAAAATGTTTTTCGACAAAAAAGTGGAACGCCTTTACCATGCGTTGGTATGGGGCGATATCCAACAAGATTCGGGCACCATTGAAGGACATATTGGAAGAAGCCTGAAGAACAGGCAGGTGATGGATGTATTTCCCGGGGGAGAACACGGAAAAAGTGCGGTTACCCATTACAAAGTTTTACAGCGATANGGGTACGTTACGCTGGTGGAGTGCCGCCTGGAAACGGGCCGAACCCACCAGATAAGGGCCCATTTCAAACACATTGGGCACCCCCTTTTCAACGATGACACCTATGGTGGCGACCGTATTCTCAAAGGAACCACCTTCACCAAATACAAGCAGTTCGTCCAAAACTGTTTTAAGGCCTGCCCCCGCCAGGCCCTGCACGCCAAGACCCTTGCCTTCAACCATCCTGCCACCGGCGAAAAAATGTTTTTTAACTCTGACCTCCCCGCTGATATGGAACAATTGCTGGAAAAGTGGGAGAATTACGCCAAACACAAGCATTATGAAGAAAGCTCCCCCGGAGATCTACCAGAGGAGCCTTCTTTGGACTAACCCATTGCATTTATGCCAGGTGCTGCACACACACGCAAGCAACCTGGCATGAAACAATTTATATTCTTAATCTCAACCCAACCAGGAAGTGTCTTCCTGCCTGAGGGAAATACCCATCATCAAGGGTCGTCAGACCGCTATCCCCCAATACTCCCTTGTAAATCCACGCATTGGTGATATAGTCTTCATCAAACAGGTTGTTGATGGAAAAAGTCAATTCAGCTGTATTAAACAGCGTATTTTCCATACTCCATGACAGTTTTAAATCATTTACCAGGTAAGGGTCAATCATCCTGTCCTTATTCATGGTGTTGTCAATATACTGTGATGACACATATTTAGAGATAAAAGCCAGGGAAAGATTCTCCACGGGATTGACCATGATATTGCTGGAACCAATAACAGAAGGTGAAAAGGCAATATCGGTATCGGTATAGGTTTCCACATGCACACCCGTCCATTGCCAATTTTCGTCATACACATCAGAATACTCCGTAAATTCATCAATCTTATTGCGGCTAAGGGTCAGGTTTCCACTCCATTCCACAAAACGGTTGAACCGGTATGCCCCTTCCAGTTCTATGCCCATCCGGTAGCTATCGGGGATGTTGGTCCTGGAAAAACCACCCACATCATTGATTTCGCCGGTAAGAATCAGCTGGTCTTTGTAATCCATCAGGTAAAAGTTCAACCCAACCAGCATATTTGATGTGTTGTATTTGTAACCCAGTTCAATATTTCGTAATGTTTCATGGCGCGGGCGACTTTCGGGCGAAGATTCGGTAAAGTCGCGGCGCACTGGCTCACGGTTGCTGATACCTGCAAACAGGTACAACTGGTTGGAGGGGTTCAGGTCATACAAAAAGCCGGCCTTGGGGTTCCAGAAGTGAAAGTCAGCACGCTGATCAAGAGGGGTAATTTCGCCTTCGATCATCCCCAGACCCACAAAGTCATACACAATATTGCGATATTGCAAATCCCCAAATACATAAAGCCCGTCGAAAAGCTCATAGTTAAGCTTTACAAATGCGTTAAAATCCTGCTTGGTAGCATCATTTTCATAATAGCGGTGGTCTTTGTCAAAACCTTTGGCTACCCTTGCCCAGATAATCTCTCCAAAATGGTCTCCCTGGTAAATATTGTATCCTCCGCCAAAAGTTCCTTCAAGCCTGCCAAAATCATTATATTTCAACGAGTAAGTGAGTCCGTAAAAGTGGTTGTCCAGCCACCTTTGCCTGATAAGATCTGTACGGCTCACTTCCACCGAGTCGATAACAGGATTGGGCAGATCATAACTTGAGAACCGTTCATTTTGACGAAACTGCTCATAATAACCCCTTCCATAGGTATAATGCAGGGAAGTGTTGGCGACCCATGAGGGGTGAAACTCGTGGGTCAGATGCAACTGGTAATGGTCTTGCTGGTAGTTATCGGTTTCATTATCATAAAACTGTAGCTGGCCAGAATCATCAGCATACAATCCTGCTGGGTTGTAGGTTCGATTGCTTTCCAGGGAGTCGCCGGGCACGCCATACCAGGCCTGGTAGGTGGTTTCTTTTCCACTAAAGGTAATGGCTTTCAAAACCGTTTTTTCGCCATAATACCCACCCGCCAAATAGAAGGATTTGAGGTCGGAAGAAGCGCGGTCTATATAACCGTCGGAAGTAATCTTTGACAAACGCCCCTCAAAGGCCCATTTGTCGGCCATAAGGCCGGTACCAAAGTTGACTGTGTTGCGCAAAGTATTAAAGGATCCGGCTGATGAGAACATCTGGGCAAAAGGCTTTTCTTCCAGACTGCTGGTTTGCAAGCTGATGGTGGCTCCAAAGGAGGCAGCCCCCTGGGTACTGGTGCCCACGCCCCGCTGTATCTGGATGTTTTCAGTGGAAGAAGCGATATCAGGCATATTTACCCACCATACACCATGGGATTCGGCATCATTGACCGGCACTCCATTGAGGGTCACATTGATGCGTGAATTATCGCTGCCCCGGATATTCATCCAGGTATAGCCCACGCCCGCCCCGGCATCAGAACTAACCACCAGGCTTGGTGTAGATGTCAAAAGATAAGGCAAATCCTGACCAAGATTGTTGGCCTGGATCTGCTCCTGCGATACATTGGTATGTGTTGAGGGGGTGCGTTGATCAGCACGGGTGGCATTCACAATTACTTCCTGTGACATGACAGCCGCCCGGTCGAGCATCAACTCCACAAAGGTATCTTTTTCAAGAGTTACGGTGGTCGTTTTACTTTCATACCCTATATAAGAAATTCGTAGGGTATAGGTATCAGCATCAAGAGAACCCAGGGAAAAGCTCCCGTCGGAATGGGTGTGCACGCCCCTATAGGTATCCTCAATGACAACATTTGCCCCGGGAAGGGGCGATTCACTCTGGGCGTCTTTTACGATTCCGCGCAGAGAAAACTGAGCAATTACAGGCATGGCAATGATAACCAATGCCATTACAGCTGTTAACTTTTTCATTTTGTAATTTGATTTTTTTGGGTTAACTAATTGGAGGCAATAGGGGAAAGCCTCCTTTTTAAGCTTATCCCGTTCCCTTCGCCGGAATTACCCGGATCAGGTTCTATGGGTTTGATCTCAGCCCGATTTTTTAGGGCACCCCTATTGTGAAAATTCACTGCAAAGATAATGAGTTTTTAGTTGCTGTACAAAACAATCCACATGCATCTCCATGTCTGTTCAGTTTGTGTATCTTTGCAATCAGCAAAGCGCTTGTTCCATTTCAATCCAAACAGAGCATGACAAAAATAATTATCATCAACGGCCCCAACCTCAACCTCCTGGGGATGAGAGAAACTTCTGTATATGGAAATGAATTTTTTGAAGATTTTTTCAAAAATCTCAAAAAAAGATACCCCAATATCCAGCTTGATTATTTTCAGAGCAATGTGGAAGGAGAGCTCATCAACAAGCTTCACGAAACGGGATTTTCCTACGACGGTATCATCCTGAATGCCGGAGGTTATACCCACACTTCTGTCTCACTCTCTGATGCCATCCTGGCCATCAACACACCGGTGGTTGAGGTGCATGTATCCAACATTTTTGCCCGGGAAGGGTTCAGACATACATCAATGATTGCTCCGGCCTGTGAAGGAAGTATATCGGGCTTTGGACTGGAGGGCTACAGGCTCGCCATTGAAAGTTTCCTGGGGCAATCTGACCCGGAGCAATCCTAATAGCTCCTGAAATATTTGCTTTTCAAGCTTGAGAATTGTTTCAGACCTCCCAGAAAATACGCACGGACTATACTTTTTTTATAAACCGGGTAAACTTTACGGTAAGGGAGTGCTTTGCCTTGCTTCCTTTTGGCCCTCAGACGTGCAACAACCGAAAAAATCGCCTTTTCAACGGCCACAAAATCCTTATACTGCCCATTGAGCAAAAACCTGGTAGCTGCCAGATTATCCAGCAACAGTCTTTGTAAAAACACGGGGTAAAAAGTCCGGGCGGGAAGATTCCTTGCCAGCAAAAACATATTGTTCCGGAAGTTGAGATAGGTTTTCCGGGGGTTGTTTTTAGGCAGAGTTCCTCCTCCCACGTGATACACGATCGACTTTGGGCAACAGTAAACCTTTTTACCCATTCGCTTAAATCGCCACGCCAGGTCAATCTCTTCCATGTGGGCAAAGAATTCTTCATCGAGAGCCCCTGCATCCCTAAAGTCTTTGGCTCTTACAAATAAACATGCACCGGTAGCCCAAAACACCTCCATCACATCTTCGTACTGCCCGGTATCCTTTTCAAGGTGTTCAAATATACGTCCCCGGCAAAAGGGATACCCCAGGTAATCAATAAATCCGCCGCTGGCACCGGCATATTCAAATTCATCGCGCTGATGCCACGACATTATTTTGGGCTGACAGGCAGCCACAGAGTCATCTCCATCCATCAGTTCCATTAGGGGATTAATCCAACCGGGACTTACCTCCATATCGGAATTCAGCAAAACAAAAAATTCAGCGTCTATTTGCTCAAGTGCACGGTTGTATCCTCCGGTATAGCCGTAGTTTTTGCCAAGGTCAATAACCCATACCTCCGGAAAATGGTTCTCCAGCATAGATATGGAACCATCTTTGGAGCCATTATCCGCTACAATTACACGCGCATAAACCGGACTATTCTTCAATACAGAGGGTAAAAACCGGGTAAGATACTCCTTTCCGTTCCAGTTTAAAATAACAATGGCAAGCTTTATCATTATGATTTTGTATTATAAGATGACTTGTAAAAACAACCCTTACGATGGATGCACCACTATGGAGTTCAAAGGTAGTTAATTCTGATGTTTTATGAGCCACAGAAGGGATTTTCAAGCATCCGGGATTTTTTCTCATACCTACCTTTCTGTTGATAAGCCACTTATCAATGAATTTTGAAAAAGGGCATTTTTTTGTTGGCAGGAAATATTTTTTTTGTACTTTTGCCCCCGGAGAGATGGCAGAGTGGTCGATTGCGGCGGTCTTGAAAACCGTTGAGGGTAACACCTCCGGGGGTTCGAATCC
>SL_3KL_010_SEDDRAFT_10002320_pt1 | contig 17425 bp, 16 predicted proteins | sample SodLakKL_010_SED_2_FD_10381 | JGI IMG/M metagenome (IMG submission 10381) | reverse complement strand
CCGATGCGAAAGTACCGTAGGTACGATCCATTTTGGTAAGGTGCCCGTTCCATATGATGCCCCAATTTCATTCCGTTTGGGTGCTCAGTAGGGGCGCTGACCAGGTTTTTGCCCGGCTACCATCGGATTTTGTGCAGCTGCTTTCGTGAGTACGATCCCGATGGTTTCTTGTTGGAAGAGTGCTTTTCCCGGTGATGAATCACCGGGAACCAATATGCTGCGTGCCGGATGGCACTTTTTTATGGCTCTACAATCGCCATCATTTATATGACAAGTTTCATTGAGAAATAACCTTCATTCAACAAAACAATCATAAAATGATATACAGTGTAATATGAGCTAACCCGCATTTCTCACACTAAAATTATTGTTGAGAAATGCGGGCTAACCTGAAAAATGGGGTAAGTTATTGAAACATTAATGAGTTGCATCATGATGCTAATCATTCTTGCAAGGTTCCAAGAAACAGCCAGATATGGCTCGACTCTCCTTCGCTGAATGTACTGTTTACCACGGCGATGGCCCCATCTCGGTTCACATCAAGCTTATTCATATACAGGCCCTGCCGGCTGCCGTTAGAACCCAGTGCGGGATCTACACTGCCGGGAACCACGCCGGGTGGGCTGAACGATTCACCACTATTTTCTGACACCGATATACCGAGGCCCTGCGGACGCTGTCCAAGATTGGGGAAAAGATCCCACAGCACAAAAATATATTCTCCGCTGAGTGCCATTGCAGGGTATGCCGAACTTGCAACCTGTCCGCTGCTTGTGTCTGAAATAATTTCCGGCACAGAAAAATCACCGGATTCCCTGTTTAATCGGCTGTGCTTGATCCGGTAGGCTCCCCAAAGCCCCTCTTCACTTTCAGACCATACTGTGTGCAGATCTCCGTTTTCTGAGATTGCCAGGCTCGGTGAATCGGAATGGCCGCTGCTTTCAAAAATAGATTTTGGTTCACCAAAAGTTTCTCCGAAGTCATTGGAAACCGTATAAAAAATATCTGAATCATGCCCTTCCCCTTTTGACCAGGCGATGTAAATCTCACCATCTGCTCCAACTGCAATTTCAGGCGACCGTGCCGGATTATAATTCCCACCGTCGATATGATAAGGAGAAAGAAATGTTCGTCCGCCATCGGCAGAACGGCTGAACCAAACAGCTCCTTCATATTCAGTCCAGGCTGCATAAATATGGCCATCACCGCTTTTGGCCAGATCATAACTGCCGTTAAACCATCTTTGGGCAGTAAACCGTCCTTTTCCGGCGCCGGCTTCGGTATTTGAGAGGTTAACTGGGCCTTCAAACGTTTGCCCGCCGTCCTCAGAAAATGAAAAAAAGATCTCACCCCCGTGTGATCCGCCTGAAAACACAATCTCCTGCCATAACAGGTAAACTTTGTTGCCATCATCAGACAGGAGTACGCGCGGAAACCAGGAAAAAATATTCGGTTCGGAGGGAACGGTGACCGGTTCATCAAAACGTGTAGTTCCGTCCGATTCAAACAGTTGCAGTTTTATATTCTGACTTTCATAATCGGCCCAGGCAACAGCTGCTGTTCCCCGGCTGTTCAGAGATACGGACGGATCATCAACCAGATGAAATTCCGATGCGTTCATACGCCACGGCCCCATGTATGCATCACCCGTGGCTACATTGACTTTATCGTCCCACTCTATCATCTCAAATGCCGGGAGATCTACCGGAGCATTATTAAAAATAGCAGGTGCAAAATAAACAGCAATGCCAATGATTATAATAATTACAGCAGATCTAACCAGAAACATGAGAGTTTAATTTTTATTTTTTTCAGGTCGAAAATCGATGCCCTTTATTTTTTCACGGGCCAATAAGGCAGACAGATGAATCCGTTAAACCTTACAGATGATCTGCGCATGACTCAGCGATCCTCTGTGAGAAAGCAACCACGTTATAGAGACATGGCTATAACGGTGCCATTTTCATTAATTGTATTGGACAGTTTGCTGTTAAAATGAAATGATCCACCTTGCAAATAACCCGAAATCGGTAAGAACTTTTCTTATATTCCATATATAAAATCATTCACAAGATCATTTTTTAATTTTTTTTGACAGATCTGATTACATTTTACCCCATTTAAAAACCGTGTAGTATTTATGAAAATTTCAGTTTTGGGCTGTGGATGGCTGGGCTTTCCGCTTGCGCAGCGTTTGGTTTCAAAAGACTTTTCCGTAAAAGGTTCAACAACTACAGAAAGCAAACTCTCCCTTCTCAAACAAAATAGCATTGAACCGTACCTGATTCACCTTCCTGATTCACTCAAAAACGAAAAGATCGAACCTTTTTTTGACAGTGACCTGCTTGTATTGAACACCCCGCCCGGCCGCAGGGATAAAGAAGCACTCAAGCGTTATCCCGAAATAGTAAATCAAGTGGTTCAAAAATCAAAAGACCACTCTATTTCGTGGATTATTTTTGCCAGTTCAACTTCAGTTTATAATGAGAATGGAGGTTTTACTTCGGAAGAAGATGCCCAACCGGGCAAGGCATCCAGTACATCGGGCGAAGCACTTCTGAAAGCCGAACAGGCCATTAAAGATTCGGGAATGGATTATACCATACTCCGCTTTGGAGGACTTTACGGCTACGGACGCCATCCGGTAAAATATCTTAGCGGCAAAAAAAATCTGGTCGGTGCCTCCAAACCGGTAAACCTTGTACACCAGGTAGACTGTGTGAATATTATCATGGAAGTGATTGAACAGAAAAAAAGGAATACGATCTACAATGTGGTTTCAGACGGCCATCCGCCGAGAAAAGAATTTTATGAAAGTGCTGCCCGGCATTTTAACATGCCATTACCCACATTCACATCTAAAGAAGAGAAGGACTACAAAGTTGTGTCAAATGCAAAGGTGAAACGCGATCTTTTCTACGAATTCTCCTATCCCAACCCGATGGATCATACTCCGTAATTCAAGCCGGTTCAACTACATATATATCATCGGCAATATTAAACCCGATCGTAGCGGTCTTATTTTCAATTTTCAGGTGAATAGGTCCGTCGAACGGCTCTTTTTTTATCACTTCTACTTTCACCCCTGGTATCAAGCCCTGGTCTTCGAGGTAACGAAGCAGTTCAGGAGACTGGTTTTTAACTCTTTTGATTATTTGGGGAGACTGAGAATCTACAGTGGTAAGCTTGCGGGAGCGTACTTTTGGCATTTGACCATCTTTGGTGGGGATGGGATCGCCGTGAGGATCAACCGTGGGATTGTTCAGTAATTCTGCAATTTTATCTTCAAACTGTTCGGATATGTGATGCTCCAGCTTCTCGGCTTCTTCGTGTACTTCATCCCATGAATAGCCCATCATCTCCTTCAGATAGAGTTCCAGCAGCCTGTGATGACGAATAATTTCCAGTGCAATTTTTTTACCAGATTCAGTCAGGCGCGTGCCATAATAAGATTCATATTGCACAAGGCCCATATCCGAGAGCCGTTTCAGCATGTTGGTTACTGAGGCATTGGCAACACCCAGTTTTTCGGCAAGCCGCGAGGTAGAAACTCCTTTATCGGTCTCTCCCTCAAGTTTATAGATCGTTTTCAGATAATCTTCAACGGATTGGCTGCGAGCCATAAATAATCAAAAAGTTAGTAATTAACATGTATTTTTTCCGAAAGATACAAACTCTTGGTGAGATATTCGGTGCAGAAAAGTTATCACTGCTCCAGATATTCGTCAAAAGACTGATTCAGAAAGGCATCACTCCCGATGAAATTTAGCAGGTTCGAAAAAACGTCTTCAGCGAGGTAGCCTGGCTGTACACCAACTATTGCCCCTTCTTTATTCAGAAAATAAGTGGTAGGCACATTTTCATTGTCCAATGCACGGGCAAACTCCGCTTCGGTCATCTCGGTGCCGTGGTAGTTCACTTTTTGGTCCGACTCCACATTGATTCTTACCCACACAAAATATTCACTGATGGCTTCGAGTACACCTTCATCGGTGTAGACATTGGATTCCATTCTCTGGCAATAGGGACACCAGGCAGCGTAGACATCTACAAGAATTTTACGATCTTCAGCAGGAGCAATTTTAAGCGCTTCTTCGAGCGAAACCGGTTCCAAAGTAGACCCTTGAGCGGCCGCCAAAGACGGTATAAAAATCAACAGGGTTATAAAGGTGATCAGTTTTTTCATATCAACAAAAATAACGAAAAGTGCTGGAATATTATTTCTTTTTGATTACGATCATCGTCAGGTCATCATGCTGTTCAGTCTTATCACCAAATTTTTCAAGGTCCTCTTCCAGTTTTTTTATCAGTTCTTTGGCCGGAAGATGGTGATATTTATTAATCAGGTTATGAAGGCGGTGATCTCCGTAAAGTTTATTTGTTTTGCTGATGGATTCTACCACTCCGTCTGTGAACAAAATAAGGATATCATTTTTAACAAATCGAATCTCTTTTTCACTGATGTATTTTCGAAAGACATCCTCATCAGCCATGCCGATTGCGATTCCGTCGGGCTGAAATTCAAGCAGTTTTTTCTGTTTGCTGTCGAAAAATAGAAGCGGGTTGTGCCCAGCACGGGAAAACCGGAAATTACTCTGTTTCGTGTCCAGAACACCAAAAATCAGGGAGATAAAGGTCCCTTTATTGGCATTGTTTCTGAACATTTTATTGGTTTTACTGAGAATCTCAATGGTTGAATCGTGTTCATTACAAAGTGCATGCAGAACCCCTTTGGTAAAGGTCATAAAAAAGGCGGCCTGAATTCCTTTTCCACTCACATCGCCGATAGCTACAGCCATTTTGCCATCATCAAAAGGGATAAAATCGTAGTAATCGCCACCGGTTTCATACGCTGGTTTACAAATAGCGGCAATATCCAGGCCTTCAATTTGGGGTGTTCGTGCCGGCAAAAACGATTGCTGAACTTTACGGGCAATTTGCAATTCCTGTTTGATCCGGTCTTCCGCGGCCAGTTCATGGATATATTCAGGAACAAATTCCGGAAGTTCGTTTACAGATTTTCCCCGGTAGATATTGTAGCCGCCGTAAATAAATCCTGCCGCTGTGAGTGCAAAAAATGTGTAGAATGTCAACGCATCGGGCGACTGATTAATCAGCCATCCGCTGGATGTGGAAACAAACGTGATAAAAACAAAGAAAGAGATAAATGTGGTTAAAAAATCCTCACGATAATAGATCCAGCCAGCACAAATCCCGATTACCCCTGCCGAAAGAAATTCCGTTGCAGTAGCACCTACTTCAAAAGTTATCGGGTACACCAGGCTGAACAGAATACCCGGTGTCAGTACCATTAAAACAGGTGATTTGAAAGTAGAACGAATCTGTCCTACAATAATCAGGAAAAAAATCTGAGTGATGAGAAAGCAAATTGCCAAATTTCCGATAATTTCATTCAGATAAGGCAGATAGGAAGAATTTGCCTTGAAAAGTGACGATTCCAGACTGATAAAGGTTCCCGGGACCAGCCAGAGTGTAATACACCAAAGCACAGCGATAATGAATCCGTAGGAAATACCACGAACAAGGTTCAGCCCAACAGGAATATTATTGAAATGGCCAACTCTGAGCAGATCAACCGTTCGCAGTTTTTCGCTCCAGTTCTGGCGCGTGACGGAATCGGAAATAGCTGTTACGGCAAAATATCCCAGCGATGTAATGGCAGCAAAAAAGCCAACTGGTATCATCATCCGTAAAAAAAATGGCAGATTGATTGTGCCAAATGAATTGATGTGTGAATAGAGCTGCTCCAGAATCAACAAAAATGGAAAAATGAGTCCGGCAAGAACGGCAATCAGTATGGCCCCCTTCATATCGATCAGCCGCATTCTGAATCGCAAAAAAAGCAGTACTACAATCCAGAAAATTCCGAAGAGAACCAGTACCCCCCGTACACCTGACTTGATTACATTGAAATTAATATCAAAATCGTACACGTTCGGATGACTGTAGTCCATCGCAAGTAAACTTCCCGTCGGAAGAACGGTAATATAAACGTTGGCTGACTGACGGAGTTCATCACTTTCATAGCCGAATGTTATCCTGGCGGCCTCAATATCATTATCAAGAGAAACAAGTTCGGTTGATGTGACTGATAAACGGGCCTCAGGCCAGCCCGACTGTTCGAGATAATAGTCTGCCATCCGTTCAGCAACGCTTTTACCGAAAACAAGAGGCTCCTGCCCGGTTACATCATCACGATCGTACTGATTCTCTGCAGTACCTGAAAAATGAAACCTAAAACGGTTAAATTGAGTACTGTCGCTGATATCGGTTAACGGTAATGAATCCATCCGAAGAGCGTGAGACAGAACACTTTCTTCAATTCGTTTTGCCGGTAAAATATTGTTGGTATTGCGAAAAGCGATAAGATGCCCCCCTTCCGACAACAGGACATCTATTGTAACGGCTGGATCTTCTTCAAAACCAAAAGCAGAAACCGGCCGGACAGATTCCATTTTAAACCTCGATTCCCAATAAAAAACAGGGTAAAGTGATTTGTGAAGCGGATTCGAATAAAATTCATGGAAATGAGTCTGTTTTTGGAGTGAATCGAGCAGAGAGCTGTGAGCAGCAAACCGGGTAACCGGACTCACATCAGACTGGAAACCAAAACGATCGGTAATTTCGAGAGCACGTGCTTCAGACGCAGTTTTTCCATAACTATTGTCTGCGGCAGACAACGGGTTTAAATCGGAGTAGAGCCAGTAAAACAGAAAAGCCGCTACCACCCCGATAATAACAATAACCAGGTCTTCTTTAGCTGTGTCGCTTCCGGGAATCAAAATATGAAGGTCGTTGATTTTTCATTCGCCACCATGCTGAATTAAATAGGATAACGTTATTATTTATTCCCAACATAGATATTTAAATTTACAGCGAAAAAGAAAAACTTTTGTTTCAAAAAAATCTCTTCATAAATGTTTTTTCCTGATGTGTCTGATTACTTTTGCCTATAAAACTCATCCCGATTATCCATTTGTACTTGCCGCGAACAGGGACGAATTCCACAAAAGGCCTGCAAAACCGGTCCATCTCTGGGATTCTGAACCGCCTATTATTGCCGGAAAAGACCTGAAAGCTGGCGGTACCTGGATGGGACTGAACGCAAAAGGCCACATTGCTGCACTCACCAACTATCGGAAATTAAGCGAATTTAAGGAAAATGCACCGAGCCGTGGTGAAATTGTGACTCGCTTTTTACAATCTTACGATAATATTTCAGCGATTCTTGAGCAGATTCGTCAGACCGCAGACCTTTATAACGGATTCAACCTGATCGCTGGTTCGATCGACGATCTATACTACATCACGAATAAAAAAGATGAGATTCAATCCGTTGAACCAGGCTATCATACCGTCAGCAATGCATTTTTAAATACTCCCTGGCCAAAATCGGAATGGGCGCGAAATCAGCTTCAATCAACAATGAAAAACGGCGTACCCGATGAAGAAGAGATATTCCGTTTTCTGCTGGATACCCGGCGTTATCCGATGGAAAAGCTGCCTGAAACCGGCCTTCCTGAAGATCTTGAAAAGGCTGTTTCTTCTGTCTTTATTCAGACCGAAAACTACGGTACCCGATGTTCATCCGTCATTTATATGGATACAAATGGCGAAATCACATTTGTGGAACGTTCCTTTAAACCCGGAACAAAAGAGATTGAGACAGAGGAGAGACATAAAATTGTACTGTAAATTGTTTTTTGGGTTCTGCGATAATTGTTGTGGGTAAATTGATAGAATGGCTTCTGCAATCTCCTCTTACATCAATCCCACTACAGTTTTCCTTCTTGGGCTCCAACGATTGCCCCTCAAAATTGTGTGCTGCTTTTCAAAATCCCAATCCATCGGGGAGGATTTCAGTTATTTCAGCAATTATTCCCCACAACAATTCCTGCAGGTATTAAAAAAGAGGAGGCACCTTTTTTGAAAAAAATCAGAGTGCCCGCAGCCGCCGGTTTGCTTCCTGTTTGGCGTTTGATGCGGCATTTTGCCTGGAGGCGATATGGTAATATTTTTTCGCTTCATCATTTCTCTGCAGCCGTTCGGCGGTTCTGCCGGCAAAAAATGCCGCCAGCGTAACAAACTCCCGGTCTCGTGGATTGCTCAATTTGTTCCCCATTTCAACAGCCTGTTTAAAAGAGTTGTGCGAAGCAGACACCTCCCCGGAATAGTACTGAGCCCGGCCGTGCCAATATAGCATTTCGGCACTCATCAGTGGGTCATCGGGAAGGCCGTTGCCAGACCAGTGCTGCCTGGTTTCCCGATAGAAAGTTTTCATATTCCGAAACTCATTAAGCTGGTCGAGAGTACGGATATATAGCCGGCGATAGTAACTGTTATCGGGATAGCGGTCAACAAGGTACTTATAATATTTTTTAGCCTCTTCATAATTCTGTTCGTAGTTCAGCAGAATCGTGGCCAGAAAATAGGTAGCTTCCGGACGTGCAAACACTCCCCGTTCTGAAGCTGTTTTCAGTGTGGCGATTCCCTCTTTCCGGTCGCCATCGGGCAAAAACCAGGAAACGGCCCGCACCACAGGATACGCTTCAGGGATATAGGCCGAATAGTATAATTTCATTCCTTCGGCAAACATGTTGTCCGGAAGGTCAGGCGCTACTTCCAGCAGCCGCTGGTGTGCCTGGTAGCCCCTGCGTCCAACCTGAAGGCTGGTAACCCATTCTTCCCGGTTTGCGTGAAGCCGGGCGATATAACTGGTTGCCACAGCACGGATGATAAGTGCATCAGGATGATCGGGTTCATTTCTGAGCAGTCGGCCCGCCTCAAAATCTGCTTTGGACATCAGCTCTTTGAACTGCTTGTCAAGTGATGTATCGTCGAGATCTCCCAGAACTTTCCACCACAACTCCATGCCTTCCCAAAGATGCCAGATAGGGTGATCGGGATTTCGCTCTTTCCACGGATCGAGCAGTTCCCGGGCGCCATCAACATTGCGATTGTAGAGAGAATCAATTGCCAGCCGCGCATCAATGGAGAACATAATATCGTCCACTAAAACTTTGGTTTGTGCCTTCGCTGATGTTGGCTGAAGTGCAGCACAGATAAGCAGAATAGCTCCGGCAAAAATCAGCAATCGGTTCCTTATGAACCGGGCCGGTTGAACCGTAAATGTCCGTTTGTTCATGAATATATGTCTATCTTAGATGATCCAGAAACCACCCCGCTGTAAGATCAAGTGCTTCTTCAAATTCGGGTGGGAAATCTTCTTCTTCAAACGGATGAGAAATCTGAAAGGTATGTCCGGCGTTTTCAATCAGCCCGAGATATTTTTCTTCAGACGGACATTTCCGGTAAAGTTTTTCTGTATCAGAGTAAGGAACGGCATCATCTTCTTTTCCGGCTATAAACATGCAGGGAATATGGAGCTCCTGCACCCGTCGAATGGCCAACAGCCTGTCGGCATTTTCGAGGGCATCGTCATACACGATCTTGTCCAGTTTCAATATCTCACCGGTTCGTGCGTTTTTTATTTCGGTATAGCCCCGGGTCTCCCAGTCGCTGATCATCTCTTTACTCCATCTTGCATTGTAATCAGCAACAGCCGACCATGTAACGAGACTCTGAATTTCAGCATATTCAGCCGCTGCTGCCACCGCAGTGTGCCCGCCCCTTGAATGGCCCAGTAAACCAAGACGATGGGCATTCAGCAGAACCTTTTCACTGGAAATCTGCTTCTTCTTGATCGCCGTAATTACTGAACCGACATCGTTAAGGTCCTGGCTAAGAGTTCCTCTCCGAAAGAGTTCGGGTTCATCAAATTCGGTCATACTTTTACCCACACCGTTCAGGGAAAGATTAAACGCCACCACTGCAAAACCGATGCGTGCCAGCTCATCAAACAGATCGGGAAAGGCGCCCCAGTCTTTAAATCCTTTGAACCCGTGTACAAATAAAACCACGGGCAAAATGGTCACTTGTGCGGTGGATGGAACCAGCAGATCGTAGTAGATCGGCAGATTCTCGCTGGATAAAATATTTCCGGTTTTTTTAATAACGCTGCTGTATCTCATTCTTCTTCCTTGTTAAAGTCTAAGGTGTCCAGTTTCACGAGTTTTCTCAGGCTGTTAATTTCTCTCTGTTTCAGATACCTCCAGCGCCCTACACGAAGATCTTTATCGTTGAGCCCTGCATAAAGTACGCGCTTCAGTTTTGCCACATCAGCACCCACATGGCTAACCATTCTTCGAATAAGATGATTTCTTCCTTCATGAACGGTGATCTGAACAGTGAACGGATCGAAAGCGTCTGGCTTCACCTTTACCGTTTTTACAGGGCCATCCTCCAGTGTCATTCCCTGCCGGAATTGTTCCAGTTCTTCTTGCGTAAGCGGACGGTTGGTGGTAACCTCATACGTTTTTTTCACTTTGAAGCTCGGATGCATCAGCCTGTGGGCCAAATCACCGTCATTGGTAAGCACCAGCAAACCCATCGTATTACGGTCCAGTCTTCCAACAGGATACACTCTCCTTCCCGTAGCCTCTTCTACCACATCCATTACAGTGTTTCGATCTTTTTCATCATCCGTGGTGCTGATGGTGTCACGCCCTTTATTCAGCAGGATATAAGCAAATGGCTCAAGAGAGAGCTGCTGGCCGTCTGCCACCACCCGGTCTGCAGCTTTCACTTTGGTGCCCAGTTCGGTCACAACCTTTCCGTTTACAGTAATTTTTCCGGACGAGATGTATTCATCTGCTTCGCGCCGGGAGCAGAATCCCGCATGAGCAATAAATTTATTTAGGCGGATTTCATCCCGTAAATACTCTTTTTGCGGAACTGATACTTCCCGGCTTTTGGACTGCCGCGTTCGGTTCTTCAGGTTACTCCGATCATCCGGCCGCTTTTTTTTCCGGGTATTCCGGCCTTTTTTCCTTCTGTCTGTCATAAATATGAGTTTATCTGTTTTTAAAGTATGTTTAATTTAAACCGGATTTTTTGGAGATAATGTTGTGCGGTTTCCCTTCAGGATAACCAAATTATATGCAAAGAAAACTATTGAAGTCTTTGCTTTTAACAAAATATGCATCTCATCAGTTTGAGTTAGTGTAAGATAAATCACAAATTGAATTCAGATGTTTCCTCAAATGAAATTCTTTACATTTCAATTATGTTTAAAACGACTGTCGCATCACGATAGTTGACGAAGAAACCACATCTCAGGATTAAATATTACAGCTATGGCCAAACCCCGATTTAATATTGATGACGCTTATCTTTTTGAGTCCGAACTCTCCGAAGATGAAAAAATGATTATGGAAACCGCACGCGAGTACGCACAGTCCAAACTGGAACCGCGTGCACTGGACGGTAATCAGAATGAAATTTTTGACATCAGCATGGCGAAAGAGATGGGCGAACTGGGCCTTTTGGGCGCTACCATCGACCCTGAATTTGGCGGAGCAGGTGCCAGCGAAACAGCTTACGGCCTGATTGCCCGCGAAGTAGAACGTGTGGATTCAGGTTACCGTTCGTTTATGTCGGTTCAATCCTCGCTGGTGATGTATCCCATCTCCATATTTGGAACTGAGAAACAGAAACAGAAATATCTTCCCAGGCTTGCATCGGGTGAAATTATTGGCTGTTTTGGATTAACAGAACCCGATCACGGATCCGATCCCGGTTCAATGACAACCACAGCTTTGAAAACGGATGGCGGATGGGTCCTGAACGGTGCCAAAATGTGGATTACCAACTCGCCCATTGCCGACATCGCCGTAGTGTGGGCAAAAGCGAAAGAGAATAAAAACGACGAACCCGTAATACGCGGTTTTTTGGTCGAAAAAGGGATGAAAGGTTTCAGCGCACCGGAAACCAAACACAAAATGAGCCTCCGGGCCTCATCCACCGGCGAGCTGGTATTCGAAGATCTGTTTGTACCCGATGAAAACACCTTCCCCGACATTCGCGGACTGAAAGGGCCGTTTATGTGCCTCAACAGTGCCCGATACGGAATTGCCTGGGGTGCGGTGGGTGCTGCGGAGTTCTGCTATCAAAAAGCGCGGCAGTATGTGATGGACCGCAAACAGTTCGGCAAGCCGATTGCGGCCAACCAACTACCTCAAACCAAACTGGCCGATATGCTTACGGACATCACTTCCATGCAGATGCTGGCATGGCGGCTCGGCAAACTAAAGGACGAAGGGCGCCTGCATCCCTCTATGGTTTCACTTGCCAAACGTAACAATGTGGGGAAAGCCCTTCATATTGCCCGCGTAGCCCGTGATATGCACGGAGGCAACGGCATCTCCGGTGAATACCGGGTAATTCATCACATGGTCAACCTCGAATCGGTAAACACTTATGAGGGTACTTACGACATCCACGGACTGATTCTGGGACGTGAAATTACCGGCATCCAGGCATTTACTCCGAAGGGTAATGATTAATTTAAACCTTAACCCCCCCCGGTTATTCTTCAAATCCCTGATTCATCTGAGTGATTTGATTCTCACCAGAAGATTTCGTGTATTCTGCAGTAAAACTATATTTCACGACCACGCTGAATCCCATGCTGTTCTGTTCGACGGTGTAAACCGACCCGTTGCTGATATGACGAATCGAGCGGCTAAAGGGCCATGTAAACCGCGTCAACACAGTTCCTGTGCGGATATCAAGTACCCACCACTCCAGTTCACTTCTGTTATCTGTGATAGTAGAAATCCAGAGGCGGTTTTCATCATCGGGCACCATTGAATAGAGCGCGGGCCAGGTCTCTGGATATTCAGCACTGTTACGGATTCGAAGAAGCTGATCGTTATGACTGAAACGAGGATGAATCACTTCATCAGGGTCCAGCTGTTTCCGCTCATAAGGATAGTAAAATGCTGCCTTCTGTTCCCCGTCACGGTTCAGCATTCGGATAAAAAACTCATCGGTATGGGCAAAATAGAGATCACCGGATACGGATTTTTCAAACAAAGGCCTTTCTGGTATCTTGAGGGTAAAAGGAGCCGGTCTGCCGGCATAATCACCCACCAGGTAAAACGTATCACGCAGCTCCATAAGCTTCTCCGGGTTGATGGTTCCTTCAGAACCAGACCGGTAAAATTGTACGATTCCATCCGGTTCATAAGCCGGATTTCTTTTTTTTCTGAAAGCAAAGAGTGAACTTCCGTCATCAAAAACAGCAGCAGGTAACGGAGTGAATCGTTCCAGGTCCGGGCCGTTTGAATGATTGAGGCCTGCTTTCACTGATGTGGTGTCTGCCCAGCTTCTCGCACCAAGATGATACCGGGTGATTCGTGAAAGGGTTTCATCAAAAATAATCAGGTGATTATCCAGGATCTGCATCCGGTCGATGGATTGAAATTCACCAAAATCTTTTCCTTTGTTTCCGAGACTGTCTCTGTATGTTCCGTCTGGTTCAAAAATGTGTACCTGGCGTTTGCTCCAGCGCTCTCCGGCTAAAAAAAGGCGTCCGTGAGTATCGGTCAGAACACTCGAAATTTCATCCAGCAGCAGAGAGTCTTCAAAAACATACTCGAATTCTAAATGAAATTGAAACAATGGGGCGGGATCGTCAGCCAGAATTACAAGATTTTCCGTTCCTGCAATATGGGCAGGAATCCCGGATGAATCCCCCTTCATACATCCGCTGAAAACCTGAAAAAAAATGAGGCAAAAGAGAAGGGCGGTCAGTTGTTTGAGATCTTGTGAAATTATCAATGTTTATTCAAATTCTGTTACAAATACTCAAATTAATACGAACGAAAAAAGTAAATCGTACACATTGTTAATGCAGAAATCTGTTTTATCCTTAGGTTCAATCCGAAACCTTCTAATCTGAGCTTTCATTCCTGAATATTTTTCTCAAGTATGATCAACATTCACCAAAACCGGGGATATCCAGAAATGGATACAGAAGAAAACAGAGGTATCTAATCAAATACAGATTCACCAATCCACCTCCACCTGATTCCGCAGTAAATCCTCGTACGTTTCCTTTTTTTTAATCAGGTATGCTTTTCCACCCCGGATCATCACCTCAGCAGGCCGCACCCTGGAATTGTAATTTGAGGCCATACATGAACCGTACGCTCCGGCATTTTTTACGGCAAGCAGGTCTCCCTCTCTGATTTCGGAAAGCTCCCGGTTGCGGGCCAGAAAATCAGTCTCACACATATTTCCCGTAATATGATACCTTCGTTTTTTTCCCGTTGGATTTGAAAGATTTACTATTTCATGCCAGGAACCGTAAAGCGCCGGCCTCAAAAGATGATTGAAACCCGTATCTGTTCCGGCAAAGAGTGCCTTCTCGTTTTCTTTGATAACAGTCACCCTCGTCAGTAACCATCCGCATTCACTTACCAGGAAACGTCCCGGTTCAAACCAGATCTCCGGCCGTTCACCATATTCCCGGTAAAAACTGTTTGTTTTTTGGGTCAGTTTCTCGCCAAGATTATCCACATCAATTGCCTTTTCATCAGGTTGAAATGGAATTGTAATTCCGCCGCCAAAATCGATAAATTTCAAACCATTGAACTTTTTTGCAATCTCAAACATAGCATCGGCTGTTGCAAGATATACGGGTACATCCAAAAATGCCGAACTGTTGTGAACGTGCAGCCCCACAATCTTCAGATCATATTTTCTCGAAATCTCTGCCACGCGGCCTATTTTTGAATGATGGATTCCAAATTTTGAAAATTTATGCCACTCTGCTGATTTGGTGTGTGACTCAATGAGCGGATCCAGCTTCAGCCGAATACTGCACGGCTTTGCCCCTCTGTACGCTTCACCGAACCTTTCAAGAAGCGACAAACTGTCGATGTTTACATTCACACCCAGCTCAACGGCCTCTTTCACCTCCTGCATCGTGATGCTGTTGGAGGTAAACAGAATCTCATCCGGTTCAAAACCGCACTCCAGCCCCAAACGCAGTTCGTTCACTGAAACCACATCGAGGCCAAGCCCCCTGCTTTTCATATGCCGAAGCACAGCTATATTCGTGAGCGCCTTGGCAGCATAGTTAATACGATGTGGCAACCCTTTAAATGCATTACGCATTCGTTCAATCTGCCTGTCAATCACAGCCGCATCATACAGATACAGCGGCGTACCATATTTCAATACAAGTGATTCAGGTTTGATGTTTTGAATGGAAATATTCATTCTTCCGGACACCCTGATATTTACTTGATTTATGAAATTTATTTCGGAATACAGCACAAAATAATACGAGAAGATTTCCTGAAAATTAAGTCTGATTTCCAAGGAGTTGACCCACTTTTCTATTGACCTCCATACGTGAATTCGATTTACAAAATGACGATTAAGAAGCTCCCTCCTTTTCAAGTCTTTTTTGATGCAGAGACTTCGAGGGTGGGGATTTAGGGTGGTTAGATCAAGGTTTATGAGCTGTATTTATACTCAATACCCTGTGACTGCCGCCCCCTGATACCGACATCCAAAAGATCTGAGATCGCAAATCGAATATCGCACATCTAAAATCGCTACTGACCATCAACCTCTTTTTGCTTTTTTCTTTGCCTTTTTCCCAAGTTCTTTCACTTTTTGTGCAAGTGCACTGCGCTGTTCACTCTTATCACCTGTTTCGCGTCCCAGCAGGTATCCGAAATGGTTAAGTGATTCCACTTCATCGCAAATAACTTTCAATATTGCACCAATAGGTATAAATAAAATCATACCGGCAAGTCCCCAGATCTGGGCACCTATGAAGATCAGCAAGAGAGTAACAAGTGCATTCATACTGACCTGGCTTCCGACAATCATCGGTGTAAAGAGATTACTTTCAAAAAGCTGGATGATGTAAAAACTGAGCAGGATAATAATCGGATAGAAAAGGGAATCCATCGTAATAAGGGCATATAATATCGGCAGTATCGATCCCATAATTGGCCCAATAAACGGAATCACATTCAGCATGGCAGCAAACACCCCAAAGAAGATGGCATGGTCCACACCGATAACGGCCAGCATGATGGAGTTGAGAACGGCAAGAATGGCAATCACCATCAGCAAACCGGTGATATATTTTTGAACAAGAGTTTTTATCCGAATAATAATCTTCTGAACTTTCTCCTCTTTTTCATGACTTCCTTCCCCGAATGCTTTCAGTAAAAATGTTTTCAGCATATCCCGAAAAAGAAGCATCAGGTACATATAAACAGGAACCAGAAAAACAGCGGTAACGGTTGAAGCTGCACCGGTAATACCGCGGGTGAGCGTCATAATATTTTCTCTCACGTAATCGAAAGCACCAGATACTACTCTGTCGAGATTGATTTCCCCTTCGATTACAAACCAGGTGGCCAGGAAGCTGTCAAAGCGTTCAAGCAGTTCCTCAAGCCGTTCAGCAAACATATCTGCATCGCGTGCAAAGGCTTCAATCTGGTTGTAGAAGAAAAATCCGATGGCTGTCAACATCAGCAATCCGACAATAATGGCTGCAAACGAAGAGAGGAAACGAGGCACTTTATACTTCTCAAGCCAGCTGCAAAACGGAGATAAGAGAATGGAAAAAAAGAGTGCAAACAGCAGCGGCAGCAAAATGGTTTTTGCCATAATCATGGCGTAGACTGTGAGAATCAGACCGGCCAGGATGTAGGTATATTTAATATACCATTTGCTTTCAACGTCCATAGATTAATTTTTTGAGTCAAAAACTTATATTAATTTATTACAAACAAGATTCTCAATTTATTATGATGAATGCAATTGAATTTCACAGAAATAAGTGAAATGTTAACAATTCATTAATTTACTGGCTTAAAAGTATCCCTTACCTTTCAACCTATTGGCAGAATGAATAAAATGTTAACTACAGAAATCCTGAAAACTGACACTGATAAAACCACCATTTTGATCCGGCTTCTTGTTGGTTCGGTCTTTCTTTTCGAAGGCATTCAAAAATTTCTTTATGCCGATCTCCGGGGAGCGGGGCGGTTTGAAGGTATCGGTATCCCATTTCCGGAATTTTCGGCAGTTTTAACAGGCGGTTTTGAAATTATTTGTGGGCTGATGGTTCTTGGCGGAGTCCTTACACGCCCGGCCGTAATTCCCCTCATTATCATTATGGTCACAGCAATTTTTACAACCAAAATCCCGATACTTCTCGGGCAGGGCTATTTTGGCTTTTCTCTTCGCGAGCTTGACCATTACGGTTTTCTCAGCATGATGCACGAATCAAGAAACGATCTTGCCATGCTTACCGGAACTATCTTTCTATTTATTAAGGGTGGAGGATACTGGTCTTTTGATCTGAAATGGTATAAATCGCTAAAACAAGGTGAATCCTGACCCGGATATCGTTTCACACCTGTCCCGAAAATGGTGGCGGAAACGTACCTGAGTACGTTGAGCAAACCATTTTTGGGACAACGCAGCTCACGGCTAAATTTCGCAGCGTTTGACAGGGTGTTTTTTT
>SL_3KL_010_SEDDRAFT_10002319_pt1 | contig 17427 bp, 16 predicted proteins | sample SodLakKL_010_SED_2_FD_10381 | JGI IMG/M metagenome (IMG submission 10381) | reverse complement strand
GATCTGGTTACCAAAGTGAATGCTTTGCACAACGGTCAGATTGAAACTGGCGCGGTATCGCAAAGAGCATTTGAGAGGATGAGGGAAACCGTAAGTGAATTTGTATTTGATATTCTGGGATTGAAGGATGATGCCGCTGGCAGTGACAGCAAAACTGAGGAGCTCGTAAATCTTCTCATAGAAATTCGTGCCGAGGCACGTCAAAGAAAGGATTTCGCAACCTCTGACAAGATCAGGGATGATTTGCAAAAGATTGGTATCCGGCTGAAAGATGATAAATCAGGCGAGACAACCTTTGTGATCGAGTAGTGAGGTAAAAGCAAGATCCACCGGATTTTTGATGAGGCCAGGGTCACTAAAGTGATGCCCGGCAAATGGACGCAGATTCGGCAGTTCGATCCACGTTGTTATGAAAATTATAAGCAATCTTTTTGGCCAGCTCATTATCCTCCTTGTGCGGGGGTACCAGCTCATCATATCTCCCTGGCTTGGCCCGTCGTGCAGGCATACGCCCACCTGCTCGGCCTATATGATTGAAGCGGTACGGGAATGGGGCCCATTAAAAGGATTCTGGCTTGGGTTAAAGAGGATAGGAAAATGTCACCCATGGGGTACTTCCGGATTTGACCCGGTTCCCAGTAAGAAAACTGCAGGCGATGACGGCAAAATCACAGAACAGGATGCGTAAAAACTGTTTTAAACTTTGCCGTAACCTTCTTTTCTTGGTGTGATTGATCAACTATAAAAAATTCTACAAAATCAACCGACGNNAATGGAACAGGTAATTAAAAGCATTTATCCGCAATCTCAGGAAGGCATGGCTATGACCCTCTCATGCATCAATAAGCTTCGGGATGAGCACAACTTCGATTTCAAAAAAACCATACTCGGAACATCGGTTTGCAGCGATGAGATTGTAAGAACTGCGACCAATTTTCGAGATTACCTGGATAACGAAAGCCCTTTTTCGCTGGGTGGCCTTGGGGGATTTCCTTTTACCGGTATTACAGGTTTTATTGCTTTTTCGGGGCACATTCCGGACAATGGTTTTGCAATAATTGAGTACGGCCCTCACATAGGTGTTTCAAAAAATGGTTCTGTAGGTAGTGTAAAGCGTTCCGGCCAGGCGTCCGAAACAACCTGCTGTGGTGCACTGAAGGTATCGGTGAATAAGCTGAAGGACGAGAAAAGCGTAACCGCCGATCCCGATCTGGATTATCAGCAGTGGAAACTGGAAACTGCCATTTCGCAAAAAAAAGATGCTGTAGTGTCGTCTGAAGATCCGCTAGTTGCGGCCACCGACATTATGTACGAGAGTATTGATGAGAGGATTAAGCACCTTTTAAAAGAAACATCGACATATTTCAAGAACACTACTGTTGCATTGGTGGGAGGCATCATCATCAATACCGATCACGGCCTGAGAGATTGGTTCGACCTGCGAGAATTTTCAGTACATACATTTTAACCAACGATTTTCAGATTCGAATATATGAGTAATGACAAGCCAGGCAGTAAAGGCAGTAAGAAACCCGGTAAACGTAACATAAACAAGAGTTTTTTCGAGAAGCACAAGAAAAAGCAGTCAGATGATCGGGAAGAGTCCGGGCCAAAAAAACACACTCGCTCAGGACCGGGATCAGATTCCCGATCAAAAAAAAGAACCAGGCCGGAGCCTGGAAATGATTCCGGTTCCAAAAAGAGAAAGGGCAGCAGTGGCACTACAGATCCAAGACATGCCAAAAAAAAGAGGCCAAACAAGACTTACGCTAAAAAAGCAAGACAATCCGATTCATCTCCATCAGCCCCGAGCAAAACAAAGCAGGCTCCCTACCTTCGAGACCAAATTCGTTTGAATAAATATATCGCGCACTCCGGTTTTTGCTCAAGGCGCGAGGCCGACGAGTATATATCGGCCGGCAAGGTAAAAGTTAATGGCAAGGTTGCTTCAGAGCTCGGTATGAAGGTGACCAAAAAAGACCGTGTTCAGGTTGACGGTCAAAATCTTTCGCTTGAACCTTTTGTATATATACTGCTTAACAAAGGCAAGGATACCATCAGCACTACAAACGATGAAAAAGACCGCAATACTGTGCTTGATGCTGTTGAAGACGCCACAGGTTACAGGGTATATCCCGTTGGAAGGCTGGACAGAAACACGATGGGCCTGCTACTGCTCACAAACGATGGAGATCTTGCTCACCGGCTAATGCATCCGAGCTACAGGGTGAAAAAGACATACGAGGTAGCCGCAAATCGCATTTTGGGAGACGACGAGCTCACTAAAATGAAAAATGGGATTGAGCTCGAGGACGGACCTGTTAAGCCATCACGTGTAAAAAGAGATCCTTTGAATCCCGACACAATTACAATTTCTGTTTTTGAGGGACGAAATCACTTAATCCGAAGAATGATTTCACATTTCGGTGCAGATGTTGTAAGATTAAAGAGAGTGCGATACGCCGGCCTTTCTGATAAAGACCTGCGCGTAGGGCGATGGAGATATTTACGTCAAAAAGAAATCAACGATTTACGAAAACTCGTAAAGCTTGAAACTCTCGATTTTAATAAAGACGAGGCATGAGTTATAACAGTGTTGTAAAGCAATCAGGTTCAGTCCCCTCATCCGAAAATCTGCCGATCTATTTTGATCTTTATGCTCCGGTTACCAATCACGGTACGCCGGTTCCGGTACTTTTATTTGTGCATGGCTTTAAAGGATTTAAAGACTGGGGGGCGTTTCCGGATGCCTGCCTGGAGCTTGCAAGATCGGGTTTTGGTGTTGTAGCTTTTAATCTATCACTAAATGGGGTAGGCAAGAGTATGACCGACTTTGACGAGCCGGATCTCTTTGCGCGTCAAACTTTGACACAAGACCTTGAGGATGTCGGTTCTGTAATTGAAGGGGTCAAGACAAAAAAAATTGAGCATGAAAAGGTAACGCTCGACACCGACAGGATCGGAATCATCGGCCATTCGAGGGGCGGGCACACGGCCGTTGCAGCCGCTGCAGAATACGCAGACATCCACTGCCTTGTTACATGGAATGCGGTTGCCGACTACAGTTCGCGCTGGAGTAAGGAGATGGTGAACGACTGGAAGAAACAAGGATTTACGGAAATACTGAATTCCAGAACCGGACAATCCATGAAGATTGATAAAATAGTATACGATGATGCAAGAGAAAATTCCGACAGGCTTACGGCTTTAGCAAGAGCTCGCGAGCTTTACATCCCATGCATGTTTATTGCAGCTAAACAAGATGAAGCTGTTCCCTACAACGACTCGGTTATGTTATCAAGAAAAGCGCCCGCGCAAGACAAAGAGTTAAGATTGATAGAAAAAACCGGGCATACCTTTGGCGTTTCTCATCCGTTTGATAAAGAAGACTTCCCCGGTCCGTTTGCTGATGTGATGGATCTGACAGAGGGGTGGTTTCTCGAGTATTTGAAATAAATCAATTAGAAATAAACGGCTTATGTTAAAATCTGGAGAGATTTTACTGCCTGTAATAGCTGCAGCTTTTCTACTGTTTTCAGCTTTGGAAGTTAGATCACAATCCAAAGTTCTGATTGACGAGCCTCAATTTATGATCGATGCGCAAACTGCTATTGATTCTCTTTATAACAGAAATGAAGAGGCAGCAAGAGATATCTTAAGCCCTTGGATTGAATCAGAACCCGAGCATCCACTTTGGATTCTCTGGAACGGAATGGAGTTATGGTGGAGCGTTTTACAAGACTTAAATGACGATCAGCATGACGAGACATTTTTTCGCAAAATGCAAATGGCTGACTATGAGGCCAACAGGCTTTTGCGCAGGCAAAGCGACCATCCTGATGCGCTTATAATAAGGGCCGTCGCCAACGGCTATGCAGCCCGGCATAATGCGAATCGCGGGAATTGGGTGACAAGTATGAACATTGGCCGAAGGGCTTATCAGTCTTACCTGCGGCTTATGGAAGTGAGGCCATCTCTGCCCGATAATGATTTTGCCGAGGGCATGAAACGATACTACGCAGCATACATACCCGAAAATTTTCCAATGGTTAGGGCTGTATCCTGGTTTTTGCCTGATGGCGATCGCAATGCAGGTTTGGCTTCGCTTACAAAGGCTTCGGAAAATGGAGTATTTGCCAGGCCGGAGGCTGCGTATTTCCTCGGATTTATTCTTTTAAATTATGAAAATGACTTCGAGAGCTCTGCTTCTGTCTTTAAGAGTCTGATTGATCGTTATCCGGATAATGGATATTACAGGAGGCTTTATCTCAGTTCACTTGCGCAAATGCGCAGATTTAGTGATCTGCGAATAGCAGCGGAAGAGACGCTCGAGCACTGGAATAAATATCACCCCAATGATATAGGGGTGATGCATGAAGAAGTGTATCACTGGATTGGCCGCGGGTATTACCATGAACGTTCATTTGAAGATGCACTTCAGGCATTTGTAAAGTCGTTTGAGGCAGGGCTTACACTGCCTAATAAGCGTGATAGAGAGTATCACACGGCTTCAGCATACTTTGCGGGAAGGTCAAGTGAGTTTTTAAATAATGGTTCGGATGCGGCCTGGTTTTACAAAACAACGCTGGAGCAACGTGCAGGTGACAATGTGAAACGGCAGGCAAAAGATCGGCTGGCACGCATTCAGTAGGCTTTGTGCTTTCGCGGCATACGGAAAGCGTATTACGGACCTAATTTGCAGGGGTTTTTAAGGTTCGCAAATGTATGTTACTCCTATTCAGCCCGGTGTTGATTTTCATATTCGATTTTGAAGAATAATGGTTCACGAAGTTGAAAACGGTCAATAAGTTTGTACCAGGGATAACCAACCAGAATCAGCTGCATCACAAACGCGTCGAAGCGAATATTCATGGTAAGGGTGATTCCAAAATGCATAGCAATGAGAAGGGTAGTGGTGTATGGCCGCAGTTTTTTCCACCACATTGTAAAGCCGATGAGTTCCGTGAACCATCCGATCAAAAGAATTACTGAAGCTACGGCGGTGCTGCCAAGCGCCATCTGCTGTAAAAAATTGGGACTGTAAACACCCTCTCTTGAAAGAATGTCGATACTCTTTTCACTGATCCAGAGCCAGAGATGGCGCCCATCGTACCAGTTAATTCCTGTACCTATCAGTTTAGAAAAAAAAGCCGCTGTATAACCCAGGCCTATGAAAAAAATGATGGAGCCCATCACAAATCGCGGTATTTCTGATTTTGCAGGAAAAAACCATGCTCCAATTGCAAAACAAAATACCGACATTCCGATCAAGTTCTGGCTGTGCGGAATTTCGCCTTGCGAAAAACGCACCACGTACTGAATATGGAAAAGGACCATCACAAGCATGTATAGCCACTTGGGGCCCATTCTGAAAAAAGCAGCACATAAAAGCGCAGTCACGATAAATGCGTTGATCAGCGCAAGGTTATGATCGAAAAGCCATGCCGAATTATAATAATTGGCCAAGCCAAGCGGGAGCACTACTTCAACGTTGCGTAGCTGAGTATAGAGACCCCATTCCCACATGAACCTGATGGTGTAAGCCACCACAAAGAGTTCAAAAAGTTTGAAAAAGATCCGTTCGCCGGATGTCTGTGCACGCTCCGGCTCAAAAAGCTGGTCGCCAATATGAGCAGCTATTTTTTTCATTCCGGTCTCCTGATGTAATCGCTCTCCGGCAGTTCCGGGTTGCGGTAAACTCCGTCTTCAGTTAACAGGAGCCAGGGTAAAACCTCTACAGCTACCGAATCCCGGCCAATCATTTGCCCATGCACTTTCGCGGCTATCCAACGCCGGTTCGCCAGGTTATGGCTGCCAAACATTGCAAGAACTGCATCCATCCGATCCGAAGTCCAATTCTCAGTTTTCGACATAAAGTTTGAATAATCGATCTGGTCAACCCCGTATTGCCGAACGGGAACCGGACGACCGTGCAAATTCCCCGGTTCCTGAACCTGCCAAATGAGTTCATCATCGGTATCCGTCACGTCGATCACCATGGCACGGGTCCATGGATTACCCGCCTGGGAGAACATCGGGTAGATACTGAATGGCCAAAATTCTCCCTCGTGCGTTGCCACAAGGGCAGCATAGATGATCAGAACAATCCCTAGCACCTTCATACCGCGTTTTGTGAGAGATTCTCTCATGGAAAGTGTTGTTTTGAAGGTTTTTATCAAAATATAAAAATCACCGGCAAGGAAGGAAGAGAATTTTTCTTGAAAGTCGTCTTTTGCCCGAACAGATGGGAGTGACCTGCCATAGACTGGGCACTTTTCACCTTAAATAACCGTTCGTGACCAAAGCAGTAGTGCAAGCGGCAAATAATATCATTTTACTTCAACATCACTATTCGTCACAGAATTTTCTGCAGAATTCAGTAATTTTAAGGCTCTTTCAGGCATAGCCAAAATCTATAGATGCGAAAACTTATAAGGTTTTTTCAACCTCTTGTCGAATTTAACGTCAGGCACCCCTACCTCGTGGTAATTACTTCGGTAATTCTGGCGGTAATTGCAGGAAGTTTTGCATCCCGCCTCACGGTGGATACCGATATTGCAAATCTGCTGCCATCCACCAACGAAAATGTACAGACTCTTGAACGTCTTCAGGAAACTGCCGGGGGTGAAACCTCGATGCAGGTGGCGATCAAGTCGCCCGATTTCGAAACCAACGTGGCTTTTGCGAATGAGCTGGCCGAGCGTAGTCTTGAGCTCTTTTATCCGCGTCACGACAATTATTTCTTCACCAGGGTAGAGTTCCGGCGCGACACGGAAGTGCTTAAAGATAATGCACTTTACCTTGCCACTATCCCCGAACTTCGGGAGATAATCCGCTACCTGGAGGATGAAATTGAAACTGCAAGGATGGAAGCGAATCCATTTCTGGTCGATTTCATGGATGATTTTGATGATGAGTTCGATGAAGAGGAGGAAGAGCTTAATATGGACCGGTTCAGGGAAAGCTATGACGAGTTTATACCACCCGAGTACCCGGTGAATGAAGACAGTACACTCGTCATTCTCAACCTCTTTCCCTCAGGTTCACAGAGCGATATCCGTTACCTTGAAGATATGTTCGCGGCTTACGATGAGCTTCTTCAAGAGATGGACATCGCATCCTGGCATCCGGAAATGGAGGTACAGTTTGGGGGGCGGCTGAAAAGGCATCTGAACGAATTTGAGTCGATCATGAATGACGTCTTTAACAGTTTCGGGCTCGGGTTTTCCGGTGTGATACTGCTTGTGATGCTCTATTTTTTTATAAAAAAATACATCAATTACCGCCGGTCCGAGCGGGGGGTTCAAACTCATTCCTTTTTCCAGCACGTTCTTAGAATGCCGGTGCCGGTTCTCGTGATCGGAATTCCTCTGCTGATCAGTCTGATGTGGACGTTCGGCATAACCTACATGCATCTGGGAGTGTTGAATACCATGACCTCCGTGTTGTTCGTAATCCTGTTCGGCCTGGGGATTGACTACGGCATACACTACTATGCAAGATATATCGAGTACAGGGCATCGGGCGAGGATGTACACCACGCAGTGGTTCATGCCTACACAGGCACAGGTTCTGCCATCATCATCAGTGCAATAACCACAGCCTCCGCTCTTTTTGTATTGATATTCGCCGAATTCAGGGGATTCTCGGAGTTTGGATTCATTGCAGGGCTTGGTATTCTTTTTGCCCTTTCCTGCATGCTGTTTGTGCTGCCGGCAATTCTTGTGATTTTTGAAAAGTGGAACTGGATTCTGCTGAATCCCAAGTCTGAAACATACAGGAAAAGTTCACTGATTCGCCGCTATCCATATGCCAGATCTATTGTGTTCACCGGCATTTTCATAGCAGCCGTAGTTGTTATTTTCTCGGGCAATCTTCAGTTCGAGTATCAGTTCAACAAGCTGGAACCTGTTTTTCCGGAATATGAGCAGTTTAGGGATTTTACCCGCGGGGTAGATGAAAGCGGGCGACGCAATCCGGCCTACATTATTGCAGACAGTGACGACCATGTGTTTGAACTGCTCGATATTTTGCGAGACAGGCAGGAGAAAAACCCTGAAACGATTATCCTTGATGTGGAGGCGCTCCAGGAGCGATTTCCACCGACTGAGACGCATGCAGAGGAAAAACTCAGTTACATAGCCGAGGTGCGAAGTCTTCTCGATAATTCTTTCATCCGCGATCAGCAGGACGAAAATCTTGATATACTGCGGCGGGGATCGCAAACTACTCAGCCGCTCGATGATGATGAGATTCCCGATTTTCTCAAGAACCGGTTTATGACACGCGACGGTGAAATCGGACGGTTTGTAATCATTTATCCAAATCGAAGCCTTGCGGACGGACTGGTATCCATTGCGTTCAAGGAAGAGGTGGGCGAAGTGGTGCTGAGCGACGGTACGGTATATCATGCAGGCAGCACATCCATTGTGGCGGCATCCATGCTCGACCTGATGCAAACCGAGAGCCCCTATATGGTGATTGCCACTTTTATCATCGTATTTCTTTTTATTTGGTTTTCATTCAGGAACATTAAGTGGACGCTTATAGCACTGATTCCACTCGTAGTTGGCCTTCTCTGGCTTTTTGGAATTATGATGGTCTTCGGGCTCAAATTCAACTTCTACAACCTCGTGGTGCTTCCGGCCATATTGGGTATTGGTTGCGATAACGGTGTGCACCTTGCCCACCGCTATAGGGACGAGGGAAGGAAAAGTATGTGGGATGTACTCTCAAGCACAGGCCAGCATATTACCATTGGTACATTTACAACGATGCTTGGCTTTGCCGGGCTTCTCTTTACCAATCATCCCGGTCTGCAGTCGATAGGGATCATGGCCGTGATTGGAATCGGTATGACCCTGTTTTCGGCGCTCACGTTCCTGCCGGCAATGGTTCAGTTCCTTGAAGACCGCAACTGGCTGCACGAAGGGGAGTAAGGACACTGTATTTTTTAGTGTTTCTGGAAGTGTTAATTACCGATCAATTATTAAAGATCAACGATCAAGAATTGACAGAAGGCAACTTCTGATTTAGATTTTACCTTGTCGCTTGTCGCTTGTCGCTTGTCGCTTGTCGCTTGCACCCTGTAGCCCATAACTATGATCACAAAAACCGAAGCCATAGTACTGCGAACGGTCGACTTCAGCGAGTCGAGCCTGATTGCTACTCTTTTCACATGGAGCCATGGAAAAGTTGCGGTTATAGCCAAAGGTGCAAAGAGGCCGAAAAGTAAACTGGCAGCCTTTTTGGTTCCCGGACAGATGGTGGAAGTGGTTTACCGCTACAAGACGACACGCGATGTACAAACGCTCAGTGATATTTCCTATACCCGTAAGCTCGACCTGCTCCGTACCGATGTGGAGAAAATGGCACTTACGGTTACCACACTTGAGTTGGTATCGCAGCTTATCCACTCAAGTGAAACGAACGAGCCTCTGTTTCACTTCTTATCCAAGTTATTGCCGTGGCTTAATGATCGCGATTATGTTTCCCGTATCATGTTCCCCTACATACAAATACGTCTTGCTCAGCTGCTTGGCGTTGGCCTTCAATATCAGAATCAGGGAACAGAAAATGTTCACGGCTATATCAATATTGAATCGGGTACGTTATCATCCGAGGCAGAAGGATCAAATTCTTTGAGGTTAACACCTTTGCAATTTGCGTTTGTCCGCGAATCACTGCATTCTATGAAATCTTCTATTTTTGAAATGAATCTGGATAAAAATGAACTAACTGGGCTTATTGAGAATTTAGACAGATACTTTCGATACCATATTGAGGGTATCGGTCCGAGAAAATCGGACGCTATTTTTGACCAGATTTTAAGAGACTGAATATGAAAGTTCGAGATAAAATTCTTTCAGGCATACTGATTCTACTCATCGGGGTGCTGCTTGGCATGATTCTTATGTTCTTCAGGCAGGGTTCATTTTCATTTGATACTGCCGAAGTTCAAATTACCGAAGTAAATCGCAGCGATACTCCATTTTGGACTGAAGAAGATCTTGAAAGAATTGACGACAGGTTTGTATTCAGAAGTGTTGCAAGAAGCGTAACGCCTACCGTGGTATACGTCGAAACAATGATTTCTACCCGCGGACGCGGACTTGAAGAAAATGGAGATGACGAAAATGAGCAGTTCTGGCGCCGGTTTATGCCGCCAAGAACACGTACGGTCGGTTCCGGAGTTGTATTGACCTCTGACGGATATATTCTTACCAACAACCACGTTATTGAAGGAGCCGTTCGGGATGGTATTACCATTACACTTGAAGATAAGCGAACGTTCGACGCACGAGTTGTAGGAAGAGACCCCAGCACTGATCTTGCCGTTCTGAAAGTGGATGCAAACGACCTGGTTTCCATTGTTGTAGGCAATTCTGATCAGGTAGAAGTTGGAGAATGGGTATTGGCGATTGGGAATCCGTTCAGGCTTAGGTCAACCGTAACCGCCGGTATAGTAAGTGCCCTTAGCCGCGACGTTCAAATTATCAACGACGCACTTCGTATCGAAAGTTTTATTCAGACAGATGCGGCTATTAATCGCGGGAATAGCGGCGGTGCGCTTGTTAACACTAGCGGAGAACTTGTTGGAATTAATACAGCTATAGCCACCCAAAGCGGTAATTATCAGGGATATGGTTTTGCAGTGCCAAGTAACCTTGCACTTAAAGTTGCACGAGATCTGATAGAGTTTGGTGAAGTTAAGCGCGGAATGCTTGGCGTAACCATACAATCGGTCGATGACAGAATTGCGCGAAGAGCCGGACTCAGCCTGATCTCAGGTGTTCTAATAACCGACGTGATTAGAGAGGGTGCCGCTGACCGTGGAGGCATTAAAGCTTCAGATATCGTGCTTAAAGTGAATGGCGACCGTGTGGGTGAGGCCAATCAGCTGCAAGAAAAAGTTGCGATGTTCCGCCCCGACGATGAGATTGAACTCACTTTATGGAGAGGCGGTGAAACTGTTGTAAGAAGTGTTCGTCTTGACAAACTTGAAAGGCCACAACCTGTACAGGAACCCAATACCTTCGACGAGCTTGAGATTGAACCTGGTCCGGATGAATTTGATGAAATTCCTGAAAACGGACGTGAAAGAGGTATTGAACAGCAGCGCTTCGACGATATTGGCTTTACCATAAGGGCACTGGCTACACCCGAAGATCCGAACAAATTTAATTTATATCTGCACAGAGTTGAAAGATACTCTGAAGCATGGAATAGAGGATTACGGGAAGGGTATGAGATTATCGAGATTAATGGAATCAACGTTGCCGATTTGAGGGTTGCGAATAAAGAAATCTCTGAATCATTGAAAAACAACCGATCATTGACGCTTAAAATCATCACGGAAGACGGTGCCACCGGCTTCTATCAACTAAACTGAAATTCATGAGATTCACAGCTCCGCTATTTGTAACTGCCGCGCTGCTATTTTTTGTATCCTGTGCCGCTACCGAAAGCACAACCGACCCCGATGAAACAGAAACGGCTGAAACGGAGCACGTTGAACGGGTAGCCCCCGATTGGTTCGATTCCGGTGTGAACTCAGTGATGGATAATGCCGAATTCCATGGCTTTTCACACGCTATAGGCACCGACCGTGCAGAGGCATCCGGTCTCTCGAGGCAAATGGCTTTAACAAATCTCAGGTTCGAAATAGACCGTTATGCCGAGCGTGTACGCTCACACCTCGAAGGTGAGGCCGGTTCCGACCCTTACGCAACAAGCCGATTTATCATCAGTTTGAGGAACGCAATTCAGGATATGGATTTATCCGGCCTCGATGACCAAACTGAGTTCCATGACGATGGTGCCGTGGATAGTTTCACCCGGGTAATGATCTCCCTTGATGAAGCTGCCGATAAGCTGGCCGCCAAACTCGACGACAGGCGTTTTATCGATGCATTCAAAAATCTCGCTGTGGAATAATAAGCACATCCATTTTTTGGGTATCTTTGCGCATTGCGGGTTCGTGAGAACTCACAATATGATTGATGAAAGTGCCGGATCTGTATGCCTTCTTCACCCATTAACTGAACTTTTTATTAACATTTGAATCCTCACCATAACCATATTTTTTACAAATGAGCAAAGCTGTAATCAAAACAGAAAAAGGGGACATGAGCGTTGAGTTTTTCGATGACGACGCTCCGAAAACAGTTGATAATTTTATCAAGCTGTCGAAAGACGGTTTTTATAACGGGCTTACGTTTCACCGCGTAATTCCTGATTTTGTTATTCAGGGCGGCTGTCCGAAGGGTGATGGCACAGGAGGACCCGGCCACAAAATCGACTGCGAGCTTGATGGCGACAACCAGTACCACGATCGCGGCGTGCTCTCCATGGCTCATGCCGGAAGAAACACGGGCGGCTCACAGTTCTTCATTTGCCACAGCCGGCGCAATACATCTCACCTCGATCGCAATCACACCGTATTCGGAAAAGTAACCGACGGACTGGATGTAATCGACGACATCCGACAGGGTGATGTGATTACTGAAATTCAGATTATTGATGAGTAGTTCAGGCCGGGAGTTTAAAATCCCCTCGTGTTGAGCTTTAGCGTACCTCTTTTTACCAACGAAGTCCTCATTCTTTATACGCGAAAGCGAAATCCCGAGCGCATCGGGAAGAGGGGACAGACAACGAAGCGTTCAGCGTAGTTGTCAGGGGTGTGTTATTCAGGGCTCATATCCCGAACCATGAACACCCCCCTCGTTCATGCGAACAGGCTGCGCCTTTCACACTCACTTTTCCCCTCTCGAGAGGGGATTGTTTTACCCTAAAAACAGACTTGTAAAAAACTCAAGCTTCCACCATTGCTTCACGGATTTTCTCCATTCTCGAACTGATCAGCATAGGCGATGGGTTGGTCAGAAACACGGGATTTTTCCTGCCTGATATGATCAGTTCAATGATATTGGTCTCAAGGTCGGTGATGATATCCACGATCTGGTTCAACCGGTACTCTCTCGATCCGCGCCCGGTAATTACCATGCGACGATCGGTAAGCGTCAGCCGTCCTTCGATCTGTATCTCATAACCGAGTTTCCTGAATTGGACCCTGTTGCGCTGAAACCGGTCGAGCACTCTTTCTTCGAGCAGCCGCACCTCTTCAAATTCTCCGTAGCAAATTTCACCCCGCACCAGGGGCATCGATGCAGGCTCCTCCCTCAGTGTTGCCTCCATTTCTCTGCGAATTGACGAGGCCAGCTCAAGGTACTGCAGTTCCTCAAAGATAAACTGTTCATCAAGATAGAGTTTATCGATAAGTTCGCGGAGCTGCGCTTCATCATTTTCATTCAATAAACGGTCGGCAAGCACATGATCCATGCGGTGGGTCAAAATGGCCTTTTTGGTTTGCTCGATGAAATCCTCCGAAACCGGTATCTGTTTCTCAAACTTATTAAAAGCAAATATATGTGCATCATCTGGCATTTCGAGGGCAATCTGAATTATAACCATATAAAGGTCTGGTAGGAAGCGGTTTATATATCTATCGGGTGCCTTATCAATGAATTGACGTATACCTCTGAAATTAAACGAGCGCGGGTCTTTTTCGAATTCGGCAACCGCATCTTCAATCATCTTTATTCCCGCGTTTCTCCATTTTTTCTCGTGCAGATAGCCGTAAACGATGATTAATAAAAAAAGGGCGGGCAGAGCCCATAGCAGCGGTTCCTCAATAAACACGATCGGGATGGCAAAAGAAAGAAGTGTTGCGATGATCAGCAGAGGATGCTTATACCATCCGGATATTTCTTTCAGATCGGGATAAGGGTGGGGTTCAATCAGATCATAAACGGATGGGTAGGTCACGCCTGTATCGACAAAGATGTCGCTGCGTGCCGGTGAACCGTTTTGTGCCGCGTCTGCGCTTTTAATGGTGCCGGTTACCTGCTTTCCTTTTCCGGTTCGCGTGAGCTGTTCGCGGTAGTAGAGTCCGTGCCGGCCACCGTAAACGTACGTTCCGTGCCGGTTTAGACCAATCCGGGCACCGGTAACCCCGGCCGACACACCAATGCCGCCTTTTGACAGGTTAAACCTGAGGGGTCCCGCCTTGAATGCTTTTCTGATAAAAAATCCCATGACTGAAGCTCCGAAAGTTTTGCGCGAGGGGCAAACATTTTTAACCGGTTATGATTACAGGATTGATAGGGGGTTTATCGGCAGATGAACCGGGAGAATTGAGAGGTGACTCAGAATTCAGAGTTTGATTAGTCAATTTATGAATCGGGAAGGTAGTATTGTTTCCGATATCGCAAAAAGCTGAGTTCCATTTTCTTTTTGTTATGTTAGATATGGTAGTTAAAACTCAACAATATGAATGACCTTAAACACATAAAATCGCAGATCAAACCAATTTTGAAAAAATACGGTATCAAGAAAGCGGGTATTTTTGGATCGTCAGCGAGAGGTGAATCTGTGGTAAATGATCTTGACCTGCTTGTCAAAATCGACAAGAGAATAAGTTTGTTGGAGTTTATCGGTATTCAACAGGAGCTGGAAGACATATTAGGGATTAAGGTTGACCTTGTTGAGTATGATGCCATCAAGCCTGCTTTGAAGGATGAGATCCTGAGGGATGAACAACCGGTATTATGAGCAAGAGAAAACCCGATGTCTATCTTCAGGATATTTTGGAGATCATCGGCCATATAGAACGTTTTCTTGAGGGCATTTCAGAAGAGGAGTTTTATGAAAATGTAGAGAAACAGGATGCCGTTCTGCAAAATCTACATGCCGTTATTCAGGAATTATCTTTTTTTGATATCTGAAATTTTGTACCACAATCCAATTTTGATCTGACCCAAAAAAAATTCACATTCACAGCAGTAATCTTTTAAAAGAAATTAAATAGCTGGTAATGATGATGAATAGATCGGGCGACCGGTACGATGTGGCGATTGTAGGGTCGGGAGCCGGCGGCGGCATGGCTGCCAAAATACTTGCCGATGCCGGGCTTTCGGTGGCCATGCTGGAGGCGGGTGGGGATTATGACCCTGCCAAAGAAGAATACAGAACACAGCTAAGATGGCCGTGGGAGTCGCCCCGAAGGGGCGCCAACACAGTGCGTCCGTTCGGCGATTACGACGCCGCCTGGGGCGGATGGGAAATTGAAGGCGAACCCTACACCCGTAAAGCGGGCACGGGTTTCGACTGGTTCCGCGCAAGGATGGTGGGAGGGCGAACCAACCATTGGGGACGCATCTCACTGCGGTTTGGTCCCAAGGATTTTAAACGAAAAGACATTGACGGGCTTGGTGAAAACTGGCCTATCAGCTACGCCGATATCAAACCATACTACGACAAGGTGGATAAACTGATCGGTGTGTTCGGCACAAACGAGGGATTGGAGGATGATCCCGACGGGTTTTTTCTGCCGCCGCCAAAACCGCGCCTTCACGAGATGTATGTGAAAAAAGGAGCAGAGAGGGCAGGTGTTCCTGTAATTCCGTCGCGGTTGTCGATACTGACAAGGCCGGTAAACGACACGCGAGGGGCGTGCTTTTTNTGCAANCAGTGCAACCGNGGNTGTACNGTGTACGGNGANTTTACATCGGGCACCTGCCTTCTGCAGCCGGCCATGCAGCGCGGCAAGGTAGANCTGTTCACCATGGCGATGGTGCGGGAGGTTACCACCAACGATGAAGGCNTGGCAACGGGNGTGGTNTATATCGACAAGCGCGATATGAAGGAGTACCGAATTAATGCCCGTACCGTGGCACTCGGGGCATCGGCCTGTGAGACGGCCCGTATCATGCTCAATTCCAGGTCGAAAGCTCATCCCGACGGCATCGGTAACGGCAGCGGTATTGTGGGGCGATACCTGCACGACTCCACCGGAGCCGACCGTATGGCAATTCTCCCGAACCTGATCGACCGAGACCGCTACAACGAAGACGGCGTGGGAGGACTGCATGTCTATTCGCCCTGGTGGCTCGACAACAGCAAGCTAGATTTCCCGCGGGGGTACCATCTCGAGTTTTGGGGCGGAATGGGAATGCCGATGTACGGCACCGGCTTCGGGATGGACACCATGCGGCAGTACGTGAAAGACGAGATGGGCAATCCCTCGCCAAACGGCGGGTACGGCGCAGGCCTGAAACGGGATATCCGGAAGCTGTGGGGTTCAACGGTGGGTGTATCGGGCAGGGGAGAGTGCATTGCCCGCTATGATAATTACTGCGAAATCGATCCCGGAACGGTGGACAAGTACGGCATCCCGGTACTTCGATTCAACTACACCTGGAGCGACCATGAACGCAAACAGGCAAAGCATATGCACGACACCTTTGAAGAACTTTTGACCGCCATGGGCGGAATTGTGATGGGAAGCAAACCGGGCGCCGGGCAGGATTACGGCCTGCATACACCCGGTAGAATCATTCACGAAGTGGGCACCACCCGGATGGGAAATGATCCGTCCACTTCCGTGACCAATCAGTATGGACAGACGCACGAGTGCAAAAACCTGTTTGTGGTGGATGCCGGCACGTTTGTATCCCAGGCCGACAAAAACCCGACCTGGACGATCCTGGCTCTGTCGTGGAGGACATCGGATTATATTGTGGATGAGATGCGGAAGGGGAATTTGTGACTTGCCGGACTCACCCCCTGTCCCCCTCTCTTCGTGCCCGTTCTACCCGCCTGTGCGGCGGCTGAACGACCACGAAAAGAGGGGGAACTCCTGAATTGGTTTACAGGCATAATATAGTTTAGGAGTCCCCCCTCTTTTCGAACGGAGTGAGAAGAGAGGGGGACAGGGGGTGAGTCAGAGACAGGGGGTGAGCTCCAAAAATGAAATATTAAAACAACCAAAAAAACCATGGACCGACGAGAACATTTAAAACTGCTGCTGGCCGGCTCGTTTGGAGCGGGCCTTTTGATGACCACCGGGTGCAGCCCGGAAGACCGGAAGATCAGTGAGGATATCATCCGGCAGGCTGGCGGGGGGTATGGACGTAATGCCGAGGAGGCCGCAAGGGATGCGCGGCTGCATGCAGAGACTTTTTTCACCGAAAGGGAGATGAAAATGGTTGCCGTACTGGCCGACATCATCATCCCTGCAGACGAGGTGTCGGGAAGCGCCACCGATGCGGGAGTTCCCGATTTCATCGAGTTTATGATGAAGGATTTCCCCCCGTTCCAGGTGCCCACCCGCGGTGGGCTGATGTGGCTCGACAATCAGTGCCGCAGCAGGTTCGGCAGCGATTTCCTGGAGTGCAGTGAGACGGAGCGGATGGAGGTGATCGACGACATCGCCTGGCCAGATGATGCCCGTCCGGAGATGGAATACGGAGTGCGGTTCTTCAACAGGATGCGTAACCTCTCCGCCACGGGTTTCTTCACTTCCGAAATGGGTGTGCGTGATATCGGCTACATGGGCAATCGCACCAATTTCTGGGACGGTGTTCC
>SL_3KL_010_SEDDRAFT_10002318_pt1 | contig 17427 bp, 10 predicted proteins | sample SodLakKL_010_SED_2_FD_10381 | JGI IMG/M metagenome (IMG submission 10381) | reverse complement strand
CCACCGCCCCCGCCCCCGCCGCCACTTCCGTTGGTCCCGGCAGTTCCGTCGTCACCGTTCGCCGCCTGGTAGGCCGTTCCGGAGGCCGTGCCAAAGGAAAGCCCGGCGCGCCCGTTCTCTCCCCGCGTACCGGCGGCACCGGCATCGGCAGCCCTGCCGTGGGCACCCGCGCTACCTACGCGGACTCCACCGGGTCCGCCGTCTCCGCCATTGTCCCCGCCCCCCCGCACGCCGTTCCCACCATCCACGGTCGATCCGATGCCGCCCGCACCTCCTGGCGCGAAGCTGGACCCTCCGCCCGCGCCACCCGCACGAGTCACGCCCGGGAAGCAAGCGACGGGGAGTTGACCGGCCCTGCCGCCACTTCCTGCACTGCCCCGTTCGCCATTGCTGCCCGCCGTGCCGTTTCCGCCCTGCCCGCTCAGGAGCCTGCTGGAGCGGATGGTGATGTCCGAGGCATTCTCCAGCCGCAGGGCGACCGAACTGACACCCGCATCGCTCACGTCGGCGCTCTGGATGATCAAGCCATCGAGCACCACGTCGCTCACGTTGCTTCCACTCACCGCGACGCGTCCCGCGCCGACGAACGTTGCAGCGTCGGTCCGCTGCCAGCTCGAGCCGTCGTAGCCGCCCACGATCCGCACGCCCGAGCGAAGGGTGATGGCCTGCGGGTACGATCCGCTGGCTACGCGGATCTCCTGTCCGGAGGCGGCGCGCTGGATTCCGGCACCGATGGTGGCGAAGGGCGCCTCGCGGGTTCCTGCGTTCGCGTCTGAGCCCCGGGCCGCATCGACGTGAAGGGCCGCGGCGCCATCTGGATCTCGGTCGGCACCTCCGTTATCGGTCGGGCTTTCGGAGCAGGCCGCGGTGCCTGCCAGCAACACCGCGAAGAACAGGTGCCAAGGCCGGGTGCCACGGGTCGGTGGACATGGGGATTCATTGCGCGTCGTTCGCCTCGCTGAGGCGAGTCCGGGCGCGAGAGGGGGGTGGGTGCCGCGTGGGCTACTGCCCGGGGTCTCCTGGGTCTTCATGGGTCGCCTCCTTGTCTTCGTGTGACGATCTGGACGGGGCATTTCGACCGCCCTTCAACCCGAAAGCGCACAGGGGGCGCGAAGTCGATCACTCGGCGGTGGGGAGCGGCGCGGCATGGAGGAGCGCCGGACTCCGAAGGGCTCGGGCCGCGGATGTCGATGGCGGACCGCGTACCATGGTTTGCGCGTCCTGCTCCCCATGCTCATACTGGCCTCATCCGTCCACGTGCTGCCGGCCCTGGAGTCCCCCTGATGGGTGCAACCACCCCCTCTCCCACAACCCGGCTCCTTGCGGACTGGCGACGGGGAGACGAGCGCGCGCTGGACGCCCTCCTTCCCCGGGTCTACGACGAGCTGCGCTCACTCGCGGCCCGGCATCTGGCCTCGGAGCGACCCGACCACACGCTGCAGGCCACGGCCCTGGTGCATGAGGCCTATGCCCGGCTCGTGGACGCGGACATCTCCTGGGAGGACCGGGTCCACTTCTTCGCGGTGGCGTCGGGGACCATGCGTCGCGTCCTCGTGGACCACGCTCGGGCTCGAAGTGCGGCGAAGCGGGGAGGCGGGTCCGTGGGCATCACCCTCCAGGAGGGACTGCTGTCCGGAGACGCACCGGACGACCGGCTTCTGGAGCTCGACGAGGCCCTGGACCGCCTGGCCGGTTTCGACTCGCGGAAGGCGAAGGCGGTGGAACTCCGCTACTTCGGCGGCCTGAACGCCACTGAGATCGGTTCGATCCTGGATGTGGGGGTGGCCACGGTGCAGCGGGACCTGCGGGCAGCCCGGGCCTGGCTCCTGCGCGAACTCTCAGACGCGCCACCATGAGCGAGCCCATGAGGGTCGGCCCCTACCGGATCGTTCGCGCGCTGGGCGCGGGGGGCATGGGGACGGTGTACCTCGGGGAGCGGGGCGACGATCGCTTCGAAGCCCAGGTGGCAGTAAAGCTCCTCCGCTCGTCGTTGGTGGGGACCGACCTGGCTGGCCGCTTCCGGCGGGAGCGGCAGATCCTCGCCGAGCTCAGCCACCCCGGCATCGCCCGCCTTCTGGACGGAGGAGAGACCGACGGGGGGGTCCCCTACCTGGTCATGGAGTACGTCGATGGCATGCCCATCGACGCCTTTGTCCGAGGCTCGGAGCTGGGCTTGAGCGAGCGCCTGGAGCTCTTCCTCAAGGTCTGCGACGCCGTTCGGCATGCCCACGCACGGCTCATCGTCCACACCGACTTGAAGCCGACCAACATCCTGGTCAACGGGGAAGGATGGCCCACCCTCCTCGACTTCGGGATCGCCAAGCTCCTGGCCGAACCCGACACGGATCCCGGCGCCCCCTCCGGGGCCACCGTGCTTCGGCCCCTCACCCTGGCGTACGCGAGTCCGGAGCAGATCCGGGGGGAGCCCATCGCAACGTCCACCGACGTCTACTCCCTGGGGGTCCTGCTCTACGAGTTGGTGACGGGGACGCTCCCCTATCCGACCCAGGCCCGGGAGGGTCGAGCGCTGGAGGAGGCGATCCTGTACTCGGACCCGCACCCCCCGAGCCGCCGGGTGGATCCCACCCTCGCCGGCTCGACCTCCACCTGGAGCTCGGCACGGCCCCACCGCATCGACCGGGATCTCGACACCATCGTCCTCAAGGCCCTGGCCAAGGATCCGGCGCGACGCTACCCCTCGGTGGACCGCCTCGCCGACGATCTGGAACGGTACCTGCTCCACAAACCGGTGCTGGCTCGTCCGGATTCGTGGACCTACCGGGCCGCCAAATTCGCCCGGCGTCATCGGGGGAGTGTGGGCGGAGCCGTGGCCACCCTCGCGTCCATGGTGGTGTTCGGCGTGGTGAGCCTCGTCCTGGCCGCGCAGGTGGAAGGAGAGCGAAATGAGGCGCTCACCGCCCGAGGGGAGGCCCAGGCCGTCACCGACTTCCTTGTCGACGTATTCGACGCCACGGATCCGAACCGGGCCCAGGGGCTCCAGCTCACCGCCCGGGAGATCCTTGGTACGGGGGGCATCCGCATGCGCACCGAGCTCGGCGACCAGCCGGCTGTACAGGGCGCGGTCGCCATGGCCATCGGAGAGGCCTACCGGCTCCTCGCCGCCCCCGACAGCGCGGCCACCCACTTCGCATTCGCCGCGGAGCGCGCCCAGGAGGCGCACGGCGTCCGGAGCGTGCCGAGAGCGCTGGCCCTGGAGGCGCTGGGACGCATCCAGAACGGTCTCGGTCGGTCCGAGGAGGCCGACAGCACGATGGCCGAAGCCCTGTCCATCGCCCTGGATGTCGCCGGTCCCGATGCCCTGGAGACGGCCACTGTGTGGAACGCCACCGGGAACGTGCGTCACGCCCGGTCGCAACTGGAGGCCGCCGAGGCCGCGTTCCTTGAGGCCCTGCGCATCCGCGAAGCCGTCCTGGGGCCCACGCACCCTGAGACCGCCATCGTCCTGAACAACCTCGGACTGCTCTACACGGACGCCGGGCGGTTCGAGGAGGGGATCGAGTACAGCCGCCAGGCCCTGGAGGCATACCAAGCGCTCCACGGCGACACACCGCACCTCCAGGTCGCCTATTCCACCAACAACCTCGCGTCCACCCTCGAAACGGCGGGTCGCTTCGACGAAGCTGAGCCGCTCTACCTCCGTTCCATGGAGATCCGGGAGGCGCTCCTCGACCCCGACCACCCGCATGTGACCCAGATCAAGAACAACCTGGGCACGCTCTACAATCGCACGGGTCGGCTGGAGGAGGCGGTCCCGCTCCTGGCGGAGGTCGTGGCCGCCCATCGCCGCCGCGGGCTCGAGCCCGCCGACCTCGGTGCGGGTCTGAACAACTACGGCTCAGCCCTCCACCGGTCCGGGCGACCCGCCGAGGCCATCGACGCGCTCCGGGAGTCCGAGGCGATCTTTGTGGAGCTGTATGGCGCCGACGCCGTCATACTCGCCTTCCCCCGGCAGATCCTCGGGGACGCGTTGGCCGCCCTGGGCCGCACCGAGGAGGCCGAAGCCGTGTACCGCTCCGCCTTGGACGTGCGTGAGCGCGGGCTGCCGGAGGACCATCCGAACGTGGCGTTCACCCGCAACAAGCTGGGGACCTTCCTCCTGGACGAGGGCCGCCTCGCCGAGGCGGAGGCGCTCCTGGAGCAGGCCCGCCAGGTGTTCCTCGCGGCTCTGCCGGAAGGTCACCCCGACCGTGTGGACTCCAGCATCCAGCTCGGGCGGCTCCGCGCCGCTCATGGGCGGGCCGACGAGGCCGCGGATTTCCTGCGACGGGCCATCGAGGAGGGCACCGCTGCGCGGGGAGAGGGCGACGCGGGCGCACAGAGGGCGCGGGCGCTCCTCGCGGACCTCGGTGGCTGAGCGGAGCCGGCCAGAGCGCCGTCTACCTTCCAGCCGGCGTCATGATCATCCACGCCATGCGCCCGTAGAGAGCGGCGCGGGCGAGGCCTGCGATGAGTGTGGTCATGGGTCCCTCCTCTGCCTGTCGGAGAGGGCGGGCATCTCGACCGCCCTTCAATCCGAAGGCGCACGGGCGGCCCGAAGTCGATCATTCGGTCGTGCGGCGCACCCCCGCGCCCGGCTGTGCCGGATCCCGGCTCCGGTGGTCCGGTGGAGGCAGGCCGAACTGGTGCAGTCCCCCACCCCTCCCGATATTCGGGCATGACTGGGGATTCCTCACATTGGGCGAGGGTCGAGGCGCTTTTTCACGAGGCGCTGGAGATCGATGCGCACCGGAGGGATGAGTTCCTTCGACGGCAATGCGGCGACCAGGAGTCTCTCTATGAGGAGGTCGTCGCCCTCCTGGCGGCGGATGCCCAGACGCGCGACGTCATCGGCCAGGCGGTGCGCCTCGAGGCCGAGAGGATCGACACCGCGGCGCTCCTAGGGAAGTCGGTGGGCCCATGGCGGGTCGTCCGGGAAATCGGTCACGGTGGGATGGGCATCGTCTACCTGGCCGAACGTGCCGATGGCAGCTACCAGGCTCGGGTCGCGCTGAAGGTCCTCTCGGGCGTGCCCGCGCCGGACGCCTCCCGGCGAATGCGCGCGGAGCGTCGGATCCTCGCCTCGCTGAACCACCCGGGCATCGCCCGTCTCATCGACGGCGGCGAAACGGCTGAGGGGCGTCCCTACCTGGTGATGGAGTATGTGGAAGGGGATCCCCTGGACGCTTTTTGCAGAGATGGGGACCTCGGCTCGAGAGAGCGCGTCGAGCTCTTGGTCGAGATTTGCGAGGCCGTGGAGTACGCCCACAGTCGGCTCGTCGTGCACCGGGATCTCAAGCCGGCGAACGTGCTCGTCGACGCCAAGGGTCGTCCAAGGCTCCTGGATTTCGGGATCGCGAAGCTCCTGGGGGACGACCCCCGCTTCGGAGGGCGGACGCGGACCGGCGTCCGGCCGATGACGACGCGGTACGCCAGTCCCGAGCAGGTCCGGGGTGAGCCCGTCACGACGGCCACGGACGTCTACTCCCTCGGGGTCATCCTGTACGAGCTCCTCACCGGGACGCTGCCCCACCCGCCGGGGGCACGGTCCGCGCGCTCCATCGAGGACGCGATCCTCACCCACGACCCGGAAGCCCCCAGCTTGGTCGCGCGCCGCTTCCGGACCCCGTCGGCGGGAACCACTGGCCCCAGCGCCCACCGCATCGACGCGGACCTGGATACCATCACCCTGAAGGCGCTCTCCAAGGAGCCGGGCCGGCGCTACGCCTCGGTGGCCCGACTGGCCGACGACCTGCGCCATTTCCTGAGCGGCCGGCCGGTGCTCGCGCGGAGGACCACCTGGACCTACCGAGCCGGCAAGTTCGTGCGGCGCAACCGTGGGGCGACCATCGGCTCCCTGGCCACCCTGGTCAGCATCCTCTTCTTCGGGATTCAGAGCGGGCTCCAGCTCATGGAGGTGCGAGGGGAGCGGCTGGTCGCCCAGACGGCCCGGGACGAGGCCGAGGCAGTGACGTCCTTCCTAATCGATGTGTTCGAGGCCACCGACCCCAACCAAGCACGCGGGCTGGACGTCACCGCCCGGGAGATCCTCGGAAACGCCAGTGCCCGCGTCCGGGAGGAGCTCGCCGAGCCCGGCGTCCAGGGCGCGGTCATGATTGCGCTCGGACGCGCCTACGTGCGCCTCGGCGCCAATGACAGCGCGATGGTGCTGCTCTCCGACGCGGCAGAGCGCGTGGAGGCGGCGCATGGCGGATCGAGCGAGGCGTACGCGGAAGCGCTGCGCCAGCTCGGAGCCGCGCACCGGAGCGCGGGTGACGCGCCCGCCGCCGAGGCCCTCTACCGTCGCGTTCTGGACCTCCGGACCGAGCTCCTCGGCCCGGAGGCCCTCGAGACCGGAGAAGCCTGGAACAACCTCGGGATGGTGCAGAACGCGCGCCGCGAACACGAGGCGGCCCTTACGTCCCTCACTGAAGGCCTCCGGATTCGTCGCCTCCACCTGCCCGAGGCGCACGCGGCGATCGTCAGCACGCTCGGCAACATCGGCTCCGCGCTCATCGATCTGGAGCGGCACGACGAGGCCATCGAGTACACCGGCCGCGCCCTCGCCGGGCAGCGTGCGCTACACCCCGACACTCCCCACCTGGATGTGGCCTACGCCCTCAACAACCACGCCTCCGCATTCGAATTCGCCGACCGGATCGAGGAGGCCGAACCCCTCTATCTGGAATCGCTGGGCATCCGCGAGCAGCTCCTCCCCCCGGAGCATCCGTCGGTGCTCACCGTGAAGAACAATCTCGCCAACCTGTACGCCAAGTCGGGGCGACCGGAGCTCGCCATCGCCCAGTACGAGTCGATCCTTCCCGAGCGGCGGAGGCGCGAGGAGCCGGTGCCTCTCGCCGTGGTGCTCTCCAACTATGGCCATTCCCTTCGGATGGTGGGCCGCGATACCGACGCGGAGCGGGTGGAGGCGGAAGCGGAGGCCTTGTTCCGCGACGCCGGGATCACGCCATGAGCGAACCTCGGCGCGTGGGCCCCTACCGGATCGTCCGTTCGCTGGGCGCGGGTGGCATGGGGACCGTGTACCTCGGGGAGCGCGACGACGAGAGCTTCGAGGCCCAGGTCGCGGTGAAGCTCCTCCGTTCGTCGCTGGTGGGGACGGACCTGGCGGCCCGCTTCCGTCGGGAGCGGCAGATCCTCGCCGAGCTCAGCCACCCCGGCATCGCCCGGCTCCTGGACGGAGGAGAGACGGACGGAGGGGAGACCGACGGGGGGGTCCCCTACCTGGTCATGGAGTACGTCGACGGCACGCCCGTCGACGAGTTCGTCCGCCGGTCGGAGCTGGGCCTCAGCGAGCGACTGGAGCTTTTCCTAAAGGTCTGTGACGCCGTCCGGCACGCCCACCAGCGGCTCATCGTCCACACGGACCTGAAGCCCGCCAACATCCTGGTCAACGGGGAAGGGTGGCCCACCCTCCTGGACTTCGGGATCGCCAAGCTCATGGCCGGGCCCGACACGGATCCCGGCTCCCCTTCCGCAGCCACCGTGCTCCGGCCTCTGACTCCGGCCTACTCGAGTCCGGAGCAGATCCGGGGTGAGCCCATCGCGACGTCCACCGACGTCTACTCCCTGGGGGTCCTGCTCTACGAACTGGTGACGGGGACGCTCCCCTATCCGACCCACGCCCGGGAGGGTCGAGCGCTGGAGGAGGCGATCCTGTTCGCGGACCCGCGGCCCCCGAGCCGCCGAACGGATCCCACCCTCGCCGACTCGACCTCCACCTGGAGCTCGGCGCGGCCCCACCGCATCGACCGGGATCTCGACACCATCGTCCTCAAGGCGCTGGCCAAGGATCCGGCGCGACGCTACGCCTCGGTGGACCGCCTGGCGGACGATCTGGAGCGGTACCTGCTTCACAAGCCCGTCCTCGCTCGTCCGGATTCATGGACGTACCGGGCCGGCAAGTTCGCCCGGCGCCACCGGGGGAGTGTGGGCGGAGCCGTCGCGACGCTGGGCTCTGTGGTGGTGTTCGGTGTGGTGAGCCTCATCCTCGCCGCGCAGGTGGAAGCCGAGCGCAACGAGGCTCTCGCCGCCCGGGGGGAGGCCCAGGCCGCCACCGACTTCCTCGTCGAGGTGTTCGACGATACGGACCCGAATCGGGCCCAGGGGCTCGACCTCACCGCCCGGGATATCCTCGGAGCGGGGGGCACCCGCATGCGCACCGAGCTGGGTGACCAGCCAGGGGTACAGGGCGCGGTCGCCATGGCCATCGGAGAGGCCTACCAGCGCCTCGGCGCGCTCGACAGTGCGGCCACCCATCTCACATTCGCCGCCGAGCGCTGGCAGGAGGCGCACGGTGCCCGGAGTTGGCCGCGGGCGCGGGCCCTCGAGACGCTGGGGCGCGTCCAGTCCATCCGCGGCCAGTTCGAGGAAGCCGAAAGGACGCTGGACGAAGCGCTGTCCATCGCCCTGGATGTCGCCGGTCCCGATGCCTTGGAGGCCGCCACCGCGTGGAGCAGCATCGGGAACATGCGAGCCAACCGGTGGGATTTTCAGGCCGCCGAAGCCGCGTACCTCGAGGCGCTGCGCATCCGCGAAGCCATACAGGGGCCTGCGAACCCTCACACCATCACCCTCGTGAGCAACCTCGGGTCGAACTATACGCAGGCCGGACGCTTCGAGGAGGGAATCGAGTTCGGCCGCCGGGCCCTGGACGCTCGCCTGGCGCTCCACGGCGAGACGCTGCACCTCGAGGTCGCCTACTCCACCGACGCCCTCGCGTCCGCCCTCGAAATGGCCGGTCGCTTCGACGAAGCCGAGCCTCTGTACCTCCGCTCGATGGAGATCCGCGAGGCGCTGCTCGGCCCCGATCACCCCAATGTCACCGTCCTCAAGAACAACCTCGGTGCGCTCTACGTTCGCACGGGTCGCCACGAGCAGGGGGTCCCGCTCCTGGGTGAGGTCGTGGCCGCCGAGCGCCGCCACGTGTTGAATCCCATGCGCCTGGGCCAATCGCTGTCCAACTACGGGACGGCCCTCGGCCGGGCCGGGCGATACGCCGAGGCCATCGACGCGCTCCGGGAGTCCGAGGCGCTCTTCAGCGAGCTACTGGGCTCCGACGACCCCGTGCTCGCCTTCCCCCGGAACGGCCTGGGAGACGCCTTGGCCGCCCTGGGCCGCTCTGCGGAGGCCGAAGCCGTGTACCGGGCCGGCCTGGACGTGCGTGAGCGCGGGCTTCCGGAGAACAACCCAGACCTGGCGTTCTCCCGCAACAAGCTGGGGACCTTCCTCCTCGGCGAGGGGCGGCTCGCCGAGGCCGAGGCGCTCCTGGAGCAGGCCCGCGACGAGCGCATCGCGACGCTCTCGGAGGGCCATCCCGACCGTGTGGACTCCAGCATCCAGATGGGGCGGCTCCGCGCCGCTCAGGGGCGCTCCAAGGAGGCCTCGGACTTCCTACGACGGGCCATCGAGGAGGGCACCGCAGCGCGAGACGCGGATGACCTGGGCGCCCAGAGGGCCCGGGGGCTCCTCGCAGAACTCGGTGGCTGAGGGGGGTGACGAGAGAGGCATCGCCGCATCTTCCGGGGCGCCTGGGAGGGGTGCCATAGAAAGAGGCAGGCCAGGGGACCGCGGAGGATCCCCTGGCCTGGTTCTGATTCCTGACGCCGCATCTCTCTGGGTTCAGCCCAGTTTAGACCCCTTCGCCGCCGGCGGCCCCTGACCCCTGTAGTGGGTCACCGGGAGCCTCTGGCTCTCTGTTGCTGGCGGTCGGAGCGCTTTCCTGGCGCAGCCGATCCGTCGGCTTCTCTGCATGGGCCTCCGGGTGGTGCTCGCCGGCTCAACCGGGGACGCGGGGTCGTGACGGCACCCGCTCCGTCTGCTTCACCCCGCACCCTGCTGTGCGAAGGGCTTCTCCGGACTGCACCCTGGGGAGGTGCGACCCCATGAACGTCAGGAACCGTAGGATGGCACACATGGCCCATGAGGTACTTCCAGGATGGACTGTGTCCGGGGTCGAAGGCAAGCCTCATGTTGGATTGCTCCCCTAACCACCGAGCCCGCCGCCCGCCCCAGCCCGCTCCCGCTGGGCTCGGGCTCGGCTCATCGCGAGGTCGCGCTCACCTCCGGGTGCCCGGAGGCCGCGTGCGATGCACAGATGGCCCGCAGGGTGTCTGCGACCTTCTGCTTGGAGATACCGTCGGGTTTCGGCTTGCCGGAGACTTCGGCCAGGTCGTTCAGTGACAGCATGCCGATCAGCCGGCCCTCGTCGTCCACAACGGGAAGACGACGGATCTGGTGATCCGCCATCGTGGATGCGGCATCGGACAGGGTGTCCACTGGGCGCACCGTCTTGACGTCAATGGACATCACCTCCTGGACACCGACGCTCTGGAGCGACCGATTCTTCAGATAAGCGGCCATCGCGATATCCCGGTCGGTGACGACCCCCTTGAGTCGATCATCGGTGTCGACCACCGGCACGACCCCGATATCGTGATCCCACATGCGCTGGGCAACCTCGTTCAATGATGCCGAGGCGTGGACCCGATGTGCGCCGTCGGTCATCACCTGGGCGACAGTGGTTTCGGATTTCTTCGCCGTGGCCTTCGTTGTCTTCGCCGTGGCCTTCGTAACCTTTGTCGTGGTTTTCTTTGCCGCCTTGTCTCGCTTCGGTTGCTCGGGCATGGGATGGAGCCTCCTGCCGGTATGTGGGTGGCTGGGGTGGAATGAGTCAAGCCAGCTCGGGGTGCAACCTCCATTCCAAACATTTCCGGACAGGCGAAAGCCTCGGAGAGCATGGGATTGCCGGCCTCAGGCGGAGGTCCGGCGTCGTCATCAAAGGTTTCATTCCACGTTTCATGGCCCGGGCCGGTGAAAGGCGTCGTTCAAGTATGCCGATCCCGGCTCCCCGGAACGCTGCACGAGGACTCCCTACGGGAAGCGGAGATCCTGGAGTGAGCGAGACTCTTTGGCTCCTCGCTACTTCGAATGGATTGATGGTTGGGGAGCTTGCGGATGCCCTGCCTCTGTGTCTCGATCCGTCGGAAACATTTCACCAACGGTGGCGCCCTCCAGTAGTTCAACAGCCTGTTAGGGGGGCGGCCCCCAGGCTTGGCACATGACTTCGTCTATGGGAGCCGAGGGGCCAGGGAAGGCGAGGTCCGCAAGTCGGATCCGGACGCATGGGATTCAGCGCTACGAACCAGGATCTTCAACGCGCCCTGTTTGCTACGAAATCTCAGAGGCGATTCCAGGGAAAGAACCTCACCGTCGATGGCGACCAGCCGTTCTCCCTCTCCCATGCGGACCACGAGTTCCCCGGCCTTGACGGTGTTCAGCTTCTCGATCCGTTCCGGCTTCGCCCGGAGGGCACGCCACGCCACGCGCCACAACCCCATCGGGCCCCGGACCGACGCGGTGCAGGCCCACAGATGCCCTCCGGTGAGGGAACTCCGGTTGGCATGGGCCAACAGGTCCCCGGAGTAGGTATTGTTTCCGACGAAGAGAAATGGGGTCCGGAAATCAAGGACGGTGTCGGCATATTCCATCTGCAAATCCAGCAACCGGAAGCGCCAGAGCGTTTTGATCAGCGCAAGGGCCGAACCCAGCCTTCTCCCCCACCTCTGGCTGAGACGCTCCTTGTTCCGCTTACGCACCATCCGGGGATAGAGGCCGACGGAGACATTGTTGATGAACACGTGACCGTTGACCTCACCCAGGTCCACCCGGCCCTTCGTAGCTTCCTGGAGCCATGTCATGGCCTCCTTCCACCCCCTCGGAACTCCCAGATCCCGGGCGAAGTGGTTGCAGGTCCCCAAGGGGAGGACGCCCAGGGTGATCCCCTGCCGCACTGCGGTCGCTGCCGCGGTGCTGATGGTGCCGTCCCCTCCCCCAACGATGACCCGGTCATGCCCTTCCGAGGCCCTCCTCTCCATCATCGCCTCCACCCCATCGCCCCTGACGAAGGAGACCGGACCCTTGAATCCCGCCTCCGTGAAAGCCTGGCGAAACGTCTCGGGATCGTGGCCCCTGAGGCGGGTGAGGGCATCCCGCCCGCTTTCCACATTTATGATCAGGGCGGCGTTCATACCGTCTCCGGAAATGGGTGGATGGCGTTGGACCCCGAAGACAGGATGGAGTGGGAAATCAAAGGATCTTCCCCCGCCCTGGAGGGACTCGAGCCCCATCGCTTCCGGTGGGGTCGGCGGAAGGGGGCCGGAGGGACCCGACCCCCTACCATGCCTCCTACGGCCAGGGCAGATAGAGCTCCACCACCCCGGTGCGGAGATCCGGCACCTCGCCGGTCAGGAAGTAGCGCTGGATCTCCCTCCGGGCCCGCTCTCGCTGGGCCTCCTCCTCCACGCCCTGTCCCGGAGCATCGGTGATTCCATCGGCCAGGCGGGCCAGGTGGCGCTCCGCGGCGTTCTTCACATCGGAGGTGACCTGGGGGTCGGAGGCCAGATCGAAGAGGGCATCCAGCACGGACCGCTCCATGGCCCTCAGGTAGGCCCGGTCCGAGGCGGAGGCGGGACGGGTGCGGCCCCAACTCCCTTCCACCAGGGCGCCCATGACCTCATCCAGGGAGAGATGCCCCGGGTCCCGGGCATGGAAGGCGGCCACCCGGGCCATCCGCTCCCGGTGGAGGAGGTTGTCCACCACCTCCTGGGCGAAGCTCCGGGCCATGGCGTAGGGATCCAGGGCCGGGCCGCCTGGAGAGGGGATCCAGGGGACCCGCTCCTGGAACCCGGGGGGCGCGGGTGGGATGAGGTCCACGATCCGGTGGGGCACCGCCAACTCGGCCGGGGAGAGCACCTGCAGGATCTCCTGAAGGGCCTGCCGCTGGTCGGCGGTGGGGATGATCTCGGTGGGGGCGGTTCCGTCTCCCCGGAGGGAATAGCCGAACCGCATCCCCCCCACGAACTTCACCACCGACTCCACTTGGTAGCGGTGGTGGAGATAGGCGTGGGCCAGGCGGTGGTTCAGCCAGGCCATGGGCTCTCCGGGCTGGATGGCCCGCTCGTCGAAGTGCTCCAGGATGACCCGGCGCACCGCCACCGCCCGGTCCAACCCCTGGAAGGCATCGTCCCCTTCCCACCAGAGGTGGGCCTCTGGGTAGGATCCCGCCAGGCTCGAGGCGTGTCCCCCGGTGATGAAGCCGTGGCCCCGCTCCACGGCCTCCCGTGACAGGGCCTCCAGCCCCGCCCGCTCGGCCTCGGTGTCGGGGTACCAGGTGTACGTGACCCGCACCGCCAGGGAGTCGCTGTACCCGATGTTGTCCCGGTAGGCCTGGGAGATGTCCAGGCGCCCCTGGCCGTCCAGCCGGATGAGGGGGAAGGGGTAGTCCATCACCGAGCTCCGCCCCTGCACTGCGCCCACGTGGTTGTGGGGGAGGCCGATGACATGCCCCAGCTCGTGGGCGGTGTGCTGCCGCCGCCGGGCCATGGCGAACTCCACCCCATCGATCTGGGGCTCGACCCCCTGGGCCTCGAAGGCGGGGAGGAGGCCCGCGAAGATGTTGTAGTTGGTGAGGGAGCGGTAGGAGTCCATCTGGGTGAGGGCCTTCAGCATCTCCCCGGTTCGGGGATCCCGGAAGCTATTCCCCGTGGAGGGACCGGGGGCGGTGCGGTGCACGATCTGGAGCACCGAGTAACGGGCGTCCATCTGGTGGACCCCCTCCGGAAGGTCACGGATCTGGAAGGCGTCCCGGAATCCTGCCGCCTCGAAGGCGCTGTTCCACCACTCCGCCCCCTCCCGGTACGCCGTGCGGTACGGCTCCGGGATCCCGGGGTCCAGGTGGATCACGATGGGCTCCACCGGGTCCACCAGCTCTCCCCGGAGGTAGGCTTCCGGATCGCTGGGCACGAGGCGCCAGCGGGGCATGGAGCGGAGGCGGTAGTCCTGGTCCAGCGGCTGGGAGTAGTCCTCCACCACCGCCGACCCGACGCCCATGCGGGGGTCGAAGGGCCGCACGGGGAGTGGGGGATCCGGAAGCTCCAGGAAGGAGTGGTGCTGCTGCAGGGTCACTGACCTTCCATCGGGAGCGTGCTGCCGCCACGCAGCATGGGGGTTGTCGGACATGAAGGTGAGGGCGGCCCGCACCTCGGTGTTCACGGGGAAGGCGTGGGTGTGCTCCTCCACGATGAAGCTCCGGTCCCGGTCCACCCGCATTTCCCCCATTCCCGCCCGACGGGCGGTCCCGTGCACGTCCCACACGTCGCTCAGGAAGAAGTCGGTGGCATCCACCAGGAGCCGGCCCCCGTCCCGCTCGGTGATGGGGAAGGCCCCCAGGACCGAGGGCGGGAAGGACTCCTCCACCGCCTGGATCTCGTGGGGGTCCCCTGAACTGGCGATGGTGTTGACGTTCCTGCGGACCAGCACCACCCGGGACCCCCGGCGCTCGAAGCGGACCACCATGGCGCTTCCGGTCTGTCCCCGGTCCAGCCGGGTGGGCTGGAAGGTGCCGAGCCCCGCGGCCAGGGTATTCAGGTAGAGGAAGTCCCGGTCCAGCTGCTCCACCTCCAGGAAGATCCGTCCGGTCTCCCCATCCAGGTGGAAGGGGATGAACCCTTCCCGGGACTCCATTCCCATGGTGAAGGCGGCGATGGGGTCCGGGGCCACGCCCCCGGCCTCCAGGGCCGGGGGAGGGAGGAGGGCCAGGGCGGCCAGGGCGGCCAGGGCCGGAAAGAAGAGAGGGTGAGCGAACCTGCGGCGGGGGCGAACGGGCATGGCGGGGACCCTCCGGCGGACGGGACGAAAATGGGGATGACATCATGGGGATGTCATCGGCAACAGTGCCCATAGTAGACTGGTCCTGGGCGATCGGGCTACAAAGTCGATTGGAACCCCCCTCACCCCCCCACGATCCGAAGGAGCTCCTCCACCGCCGAAGGTGCAGGTGCCGGCCACCGGCATCCCGATGAGGGGTCCGATCCCCATCTCCTTGTAGGCCCAGGCGAAGCAGTGGCCGTCGGAGTAGTTGTTCTCGTCGGCCAGGGTCACCGAGGGACGGGTCCAGCGGAAGGAAGGCTCGAAGCCCGAGCTGCGGGTGTCGGTGGTGTACTCGAAGAAATGGCGCCCGCTGAAGAACATCTCCAGGTCCGCCACCAGGTCGCCGCCTCCGTTGGAGCGGATGTCGATGACGAGTCCCTCCTTGTCGAAATGGCGCCCGAGCACTTCCTCGAAGGTGTTCCGGTAGGCGGGGTCGTTCATTCCGGGGATGTGGATGTAGCCCAGGCGCCCCTCGCTCCGCTCCTCCACCTCCCGCCGGTTGGCTTCCACCCAGCGCTCGTAGCGGAGCCGGTTCTCCTCGGCCAGGGAGACGGGGCGAACCACCACGGCCCGCACCTCTCCCCCTGGATGCCGGACCCGCAGGTGGACGTTCCGCTCCGCCTTCCGATTCAGGAGACGGGCCGGATCCACCTCCGGGGTCACCTCCTCCCCGTCGATGGCCTCGATGACCGCTCCGGGCTGGATTTCGAGCCCCGCCCGGTCCAGGGGGCCTCCCCGGAGGATCTCGACGATCCGGATCCCCAGGCTCTGCCGCCGCCTCGGGGGACGGATCCACGAGGATTCCCAGGGAGGCGGTGGCGTCATCCGTGGGGGAGGATGGGCTGTAGCGGGCGCCGGAATGGCTCACATTCAACTCCCCCAGCGCCTCGCTGATCAGTTCGGCGAACTCCCGGTTGTTCCCGATGTGGGGGAGGAACTTCTCGTACATTCCCCGCACCGCCTCCCAGTCCGTCCCGTGGAAGGTGCGGGTATAGAAGATGTCCCGGACCCCGCGCCACATCTGGTCGAACATGGCGGTCCGTTCCGCCTGGCCGCTCACGATCATCTCGCCCTGCACGGGGATGTTCGTCCGCTCCCACCCCGAGGGATTCACCACCGAGGCGCTTCCGTCCGCCACCAGAACGATCCGGTCCCGGGCGGCGTTCCAGGCCACCTGGGCCGAATTGGCGTTTAGGGTGAGGACCTGGCGGGTCTCCTGGGTGCGGAGGTTCGTGGACCAGAGGTTGAGGCCCCGCTCGAAGCGAGCCAGGTAGTAGAGGGTCTCACCGTCCCGGCTCACCAGGAAGTCCCCCAGGGAGGAGGAGTGGATGGTGAGGCGGGCGCGCCGGTCCCGGGCGCCCTCGAAGTCCAGCTCAACCGGGGCGTCCTCCCCGGCGGCGGCTCCGCTGGGGCGGGCCCGGGCGGTGTCGGGGTGGATTCCCAGGGCCTCCCGCCGGAGCTGGAGTTCCTCCTTGGTGAGGCGGAATTCGTCCCAGGTCTCCTGGGTGAAGAACATGGCCCAGACGTCGGACTCGGTGGTCCCGCTCTGACGGAGGGAGCGGAGCCCTTCCCGGTTGCTCCGCCAGATCATGGCCCGACCCCCCAGGATCCACTGGGCGTTGGTGTCGCTGAAGCCGCTCTGGGTGAGGTTGTGGATCTGGCCCGAGCCGTCGGTCCGCACCACCCCGATGTCCCGGGTGGCCCGACCGGGCACCGCCCAGGTGAAGAGGATCCACTCCCCGTCGGGACTCCAGTCGAACGGCCCCCCGCTGAAGAGGTGCTCCTCGGTGAGGAGGGTGACCACCTCGCCGGATGCCCGGTCCAGGACCCGGAGGGTGTGGCGGTCCTCGATGAAGGCCAGCCGCGTTCCGTCCGGAGAGGGAAGGGGCTGGGAGTTCTGCCGGTCGTTCACCACCACCGGACGTTCCTCGAGGAGGGTGGAGCTGAAGAGGTAGGGCTCCTCCTCCCGGGTGCGCCGGGCCTCCCAGATCCCCCACCGGCCGTCCCGCTCCGATGCGTAGAGGAGACCCAGGCTGTCCGGGGTGAAGTGGAGGTCGGTCTCCCGCTCCGGGGTGGTGGTGATCCGCTTCGTGGTGGCCGTCTCCATCGAGGTGGCGAAGACCTCTCCCCGGGAGAGGAAGGCGATCTCCCGCCCGGTGGGGGAGACGGAGAACGAACCGATCCCCCCCGATACCTGGATGACCCGCTCGTCGTTGGCCCGCCAGTCCGAAGCGATGCGGACCGGCACCCGGGTGGGCTCGACGGCACCGGGAGCCAGGGTGTAGAGGAGGCCGTCGTGGCCAAAGGCCAGGGTCCCATCCTCTGCCGCCGAGAGGAAGCGGACCGGCTGGCCCTGGAAGCGGGTGACCTGCTCCGAGGCGCCTCCCGCCAGGGGGATGCGGTGCACGTTGTAGGAGCCGGAGGCTTCGCTCAGGTAATGGACGTGGTCACTCCCGGGAACCAGGACCGGGCTCCGGTCCTCGGGTCCCTGGGTGGTGAGTTGCCGGTGGGTGTCCGCCTCCCGGTCCCAGACCCACAGGTCCCGGGTCACCGAGGAGGTGTGGTACTTCCGCCACTCGTTCTCCCGTCCCTTGAAGTCGTGGTAGTGGAGCTCCCCCGTTTCAGTGGACAGGTGAGAACTGAGGAACCGTGATAACCTGCCCCCCTTCTACCCGGGGAGTCAGAGGGCTCCGCTGCGGAGCA
>SL_3KL_010_SEDDRAFT_10002317_pt1 | contig 17429 bp, 14 predicted proteins | sample SodLakKL_010_SED_2_FD_10381 | JGI IMG/M metagenome (IMG submission 10381) | reverse complement strand
CTCGGTAGACTAGGTTGTCCCCGCATAGGGCAAGCAGATCCGCGCCGTCCGTCCGCTCGGGCGTGGCCGTAAGTCCAAGGAGAAACTCGGGCTCGAAGTGTCCAATCACTCGGCGGTACGTGTCCGCTGATGCATGGTGGAACTCATCGATAACGACGTAGTCGAAGGCGTTCGACTCGAACGCCCCCAGGCGCCCCTCTCGACTCAACGTCTGGATCGAGGCAAAAAGGACGTCAGCCTCAGGGGACTTCTCCGGCCCCATGTAATACCCCAGCTTCGCCAGGGGCCGGATGGTGCGAAATGTCTGCATCGCCTGACGCAGGATTTCTTCCCGATGCGCAACAAAGAGCACCCTCTCGTAGCCCGTCGACTCGCTATCGAAGGCGCTGAGCCAGGTCTTTCCTAGCCCAGTAGCCAGCACCACGAGACCGGCAGTGTTTCCGGCCTCCCGGGCTTTCTTGAGTTCGGCCAGAGCTTCGGTCTGAATGGAATGGGGCTTCGGGGGCTCAACCGGCTCTTCCGGAATCCCCGACCTGTGAGGTGGGGTTCGGGTCCTCCGGCGCTCGTATTCCTGGATCCACTCGTCTGACAACGAGCGCGTCTTGGGGTTTTCCCACAGGGCCTGGAACCCCTGCACGACCTCCTCAAACCCGCGTTGATCCGACGAGTGGATCACCCGGTAGTTCCACTCCACACCCTCGCTGAGGGCTGTTTGGGTCAGGTTCGAGCTGCCGATGAAAGCAATTCCCTCTTCGTCGCCATGAAACAGATACGCCTTGGGGTGAAAGCTCACATTACGGGATTCGAAGACGCGGAGAGACCGCTTGCCCTGGAGGTCCAACAGGCGTAGAAGGGCGGCCGGTTCCGTTATGCCGAAGTAGTCACCAGCCAGGAGTCGGAGTCGGCCGCCCCGATCGAGTAGGTCTTGCAGGTGCTCTTCGATGAGATGCACACCCGACTCCAGGACAAAGGCAACGGCAACATCGACCGCTCTCGCTTTGCCCAGCTCCTCCAGAAGGTACGGGAGGAGTGGATCCGCGGACCCGCCCTGGACCAAAGCGGGTCCCCTCGGACTCACCTCATCCGGGGTCGGCCGCAGCAGATAGTTCCCCTTCTCAGGGATCACATGGCGCACCCCACCCCTGGGGTCCGGCATATCTCCGGGGTATCTTGGGATGACGTGAACGTGAAGGTGCGGTATGGTCTGTCCTGCAGCCGCCCCGACATTCATACCGATGTTGTAACCTGCCGGATCGCTCGAGCGCTCAATCTCTTCCTTGACCCGATCGATACTCCGGATGATCGCAATCCGTTCGTCTTCGCTGGCTTCGAACCAGGTAGACACGTGACGGTGAGGTACCACCAATGCATGGCCGTCCGTCACGGGGAAGGCATCCCATAGAGCCAACACGGGTGGCGTGTCGAAGATGACACGTAGAGGTTCCGGTGAGCAGAAGGGACATCCGGCGCCGCCAGATGACCTACTCATCGGAATCCCCCGAAGGAGCATCCGCTTCTACGCGGCTGATGACGAGACGGCCAGAAAGCCCGAGCTCAGCACAGGCCGTGCACCCCCAGCTCGGCACCTTGCGCCGGGCATAGCGGACCGCCTGACATACGGGACACCGGTGTTCATACTGGACGGGTGCCCTTCGAGAGCACCCTTGGACAGCGGTTGATGCAGCGTTACCCATCCGCTGATCGGCCACTCTAAGCCTGGGCTCGAAGCCCGCCGCCTGCACCAAGGTCTGCCACTCGGGCCCATGTGGCCTCGCGGAAGCGCCGAATCGAAGATAGGTGGCGACGTGCGCGGCTTCGTGGCACAGAACCTCGTGGAGAAGGAGCCGAGCCCCCGTCTTGAGCTGTTCAGCCAGACTAATGCGACCGGTGGAAGGGCGACATCGCCCAAGGCTTCCCTCGAGGCGAGCGCTGAACTCCACCCTCACGTGGTCCGCAAGCTCAGGGGTCTCCCAAATCTCGCCCCAATGGTCCAGAAGCCCCTGGAGGCGGTTGGAGTCTACAGCCCTACCCAACGGGCTTTTCCCCATCTGATGACGCCTGGAGCCATTGCGCAAACCGCCGGTCGCTGGGAGCGAGGGCCAGCTTCATGACCTCGTCCAGCGGGGCCCAACGGAGCTCAGAGTGTTCAAGACACTTCGGGCTTCCGGTGATCTCTACAGGGAGGAAGTTGATTACGAACGGACTTCCAGGGTCTCGAACGGAGTAAGTGACTGGGCCCACCGCGGTGACATCAGTATCCAGCTCTTCCCGTAGCTCTCGCTGGACCGCCTCGAAGTCACTTTCACCGTCGTGCACCTTTCCACCGGGAAACTCCCAGAGACCCCCGTGGCGCTTGTGCGCTGGCCGACGGGCCACCAGGTACCGTGCATCTCTCAAGATGACAGAAGCGAGGACGCGGATAATCATGGAATCAAGTGTATTGGCGCACTGTGTCGTCGATGAGATTAACGCACTGGTTCCACAGCTCTTCCAGCGCCTGCAATTGCACCTCCTGGTATTCTTTCAAGACCGTGTCGAGGAGATCGGGATCGTCCACCGCCTGTTGGACTCCCATCCGACCCGCGATGTAGCGGCCCAGCGGATCGGCAGGCACGTAATACGGCCACCACTTCCGGCTCTTAGCCTGACCCACCTTCTTTCCGACGATCTCGTGAAGGCGATCCTGAAGCTCCAGATTCCCATCCATCCCAGCCCTTCGGTTCACCCAGACCCCTCGGTAGATATGGTGCCCCCGGTGGGGTGAGTGTCGTTTCCATTCCACTCCGACTCCGACGTGGATCTCGGCCTCTCCCTGATCATCCAGAGTCGGGCCCTTGGCGTCGTCCTTCCGGTCGGTGCGCCATCCGTCCCGATACCAGAACAAGGCCGGTGTCCTCGTGTCCTCCACGCGCTGGTAGAGCTCGCGGTCGGCGGCGGATTCGTCGTCCTGCATCGCCTCAGCCCAGGAACAGAGCCACTTGTGAAGCTCATCTCCCGCGTTGGATTCCAGGTTGGCCCATGCGTTGATCTGGTCTCGATGCTCCAGATAGAAGAGCGACTTGGGGCTGAGCACATCCATCAGGAGAACTCCCGGTTGAGAGAAGAAAGGTACGACCAACACGTTGCCAATCCCCCGTCCTGGAGGGTGAGGGGACTCGAGAGATCCTGGTACGGAAGTTTCAATTGCTCCGTTCGCAGGACTCGCGCTAAGAGTTCCCGGACCTCACGAAACGAAACGGTCAGGAAGTGGTCCCGTGCCTCGCCAGTGGCAGTGTCTGGTGACCGGCCCATCGGGGTCAGGAACACAAATCGCGGATCCGGAGCTGACTCGTAGTCCCGGTAGATCCGGTCACATTGGTCCTTTCCTTCACCGGCATCCACCTTCACTTCGATGGGGACGGTGAACGTCTCCGCCCGAAGCAGGATGTCGGTCCGCGCTTCGTCTCCGGTCGCCTCTGTTGACACCTGGACTTGGTAGAGCTCGGCCGGCCGAATGGCACCCAACTCCGGATCGAGATAACTGAGAAATTCCTTCAGAAACCGCTCGCCCAACCCGCTCGGAGTACCTGGGTCCAGAAGCCATGCGAGCATCTGCGAATGGTAGATTTCACGGCGTCCGCGCCCGATCACGCCCAAGAGATCGGGCCGGCCGTGGTACCACAGTCCGCGGCGTTGCAGACGGGCCTGGAGGGCGAACATCTCCCCCACCGCCTTTCGCCATCCATCCACGACCTTCCTTTCCCGGTCTCGGCGTCGCTCTTCTGCGACTGATACGGTCTGATGCCACTCGTTGGAAATGTGCGTGAACGCGCTCACCCAGGCTTCGACCGCACTCCCTTCCCGCTGGCGCTGGCGATGCTGTGCCTCGGTGATAACGCTCTCCCACGCCTGGCTCATCTGGGCGAGTCCGCTCGTCCACGTACGAATCTGCTTTGTCTCGTCCATTGATTCATCCATGGTATTCAAGAACGCGCAGCCCGAGCCATGCCCGCAGAGTCTCGCCAGTGCTCGTGAGGGCGTAAAGAACGGTCCCGGCCCGGTTCCATGCCAGGCTAATCACTCTGGCACGACCCTCCAGAGGCGACACTGACGGAAGCACTCCTCCAGGCCGGGCTCGGAAGCCTTCTTTGCCCAGAGCCCTCTGAACGCTCAGGGGCGCGGCGACCTTTGGACCGGCCTGCAACCCTGGGGCCGGGCGCTGCCACACCCTTCCGCACCCCTGCACCCCGTGACTCTGGTGTTGGGCGAGGCCCGCTCCTTTCGACAGTTTCACCATTCACACCTCCTTCGGGCCTCGGAGCAGCCGTGCCGTCTCCGGGGTGAGGTTCCAGCGGCTCTTCGGCAGTTCACGCCATCGATCCACGCGCCGCCGTGCCTCCTTCAGGATACTCGCACGGCGAGTTCAGAATCGACCGTTCGAAGAAATGGCTGGGCATCATGGTGGCGGACGATAGTCGATCGGAATGACAATAGAGCCGCAAACTATAGGGAGCCTCTGACATGCGCGAGGTTTTCAACAAGGGTTCTCTGACGGCATTGCACGGCGCACCCGGAGATCTCCGAACGCAAGATTCCGATCATACGAAAATGAACTTCCGGAGCCGGATTCCGCGGCCGACCCCCACCTCGGACGGGTCCGCTAGAGTCCTCCTTTCATCCCTCACGGCACCCATTATGGCAGGGCGTTACGCGAATTCCAATCCAGGCAACGAGGAAGGGCCCACGAATCCCACCTGGCTGAAGATGCCGGCAGGCATGGACATCTCTCCCTTCGGATTCCCAGCCCGTATGACCTACCCCACCCCATAGTATAATGTATTCAGGCTCTTTTCGTCTCCCCGCCAGCCGCGGGATGGCCCGATCAGACCTGCCCGGGTGCTCGAGCCGTGCGACGGGGATGCTGGAGCCCCCCTGTCTTCACTGCTCCCTCTGAGCCTGTAGGGAGATCCCCCACAACTGGCATGGGAAGATTCCCGATAGGGGAGACTTTCGGGGATGGGTATCGTCCGTCGGCGCATCCGGCAGGCTCCAGCAGCCCCGGTCGGATCGCCCGCGACCGAATCCTTTCCGACGAACCATCCCGAGGTCATAGATCGCATGCGAACGACTCTCAACACCCCCAAGCGGGGAGCGGCACTCGGTGGGACCCTTCTGGTCATCTCCATCCTGGCCATCGGCGGACTCATGGTATGGAACGCCCTGCGCGGTGGGACGGCGGACGGGGATGCCCCCCGTGTGCTCGAAATCGAGATGCTGGACGCCGACGGAGACATCCGCTTCTCCACCGACCGGATCGAGGCCCGGCGCGGCGACGTCATTCGCTTCGTCCAGCAAGGCGACATGCCCCACAACGTCCAGTTCGTCCGCAATTCGGCGCCAGACGGAGTGGAGTTGGGCGACGCCTGGATGGGCCCCTATCTGAGCTCGAAGGGGGAGGTCTACGAGCTGGAGATCGACGAGCGGTTCGCCGATGGGGAGTACGAATTCGTCTGCACGCCCCACATCGGCTTCGAGATGAGGGGGACGCTGGTGGTGTCGGGGGGCAACGTGGAGGCAGCCGAGCCGGGCACGTCCCGCACGGCCCACGAGCGTCCCGAGGTCACCGGACAGGAGGGGCTCCAGGAGCTGGAGTACGCCGTGGCGGACGACGGCACCAAGGAGTTCCACCTGACCGCAGAGCGCATCCGCTGGGAGACCAAGGAAGGGAATCTGGCCGACGCCATGGCCTACAACCGGATGATCCCCGGCCCCCTCATCCGGGTCACCGAGGGTGATCGGGTCCGGATCACGGTGGAGAACCGGATGGACGAGCCCCACACCACCCACTGGCACGGGCTCTTCGTGCCCAACAACATGGACGGCGTCCCCGGGATCTCCCAGGACCCCATCGAGCCCGGTGACTCCTTCACCTACGAGTTCGTAGCGGATCCAGCAGGTACGCGGCTCTACCACTCCCACTTCAACGCCGCCAGCCAGGAGGCGGCCGGGCTCTACGGCATGTTCGTCATCGAAGAGGAGAACCCCCCTGCCTCACGGCAGGTGGACCGGGAGGAGCAGTGGATCCTGGGCGACGGGCCCCTGGGCTACGTCATCAACGGGAAGGAGTTTCCCCTGACCCAGCCCATCGAGATGAAGCTGGGCGAGCGCATCAAGCTCCGGATCGCCAACCTGGGCGGCATGTACCATCCCATGCACATGCATGGAGGCTTCTTCACGGTGGTGGCCAAGGACGGCTTCCCCATGGACGTTCCCCAGAAGATGAACACCCTGAGTGTCGCCCCCGGCGAGACCTACGACGTGATCCTGGACCCCCAGTTCGGAGGCACCTGGATCTGGCATTGCCACGTCCTCTCCCACGTGACCGGCCCCCGGGATGCCGATGGGAACGAGACCGCCGGCGGCATGATCGGCGTGGTCATCGTGGATGACGGCGGGACCCACCTGGCCGACATGAGCAACCACACCCATCACTGAGTCGGGCCAGGGGGGGGCCGCAGCAGGTCCGCGGGCCCCCCCTGGATGTGGCCCGGCTCCCCTTGGGGTGGGTGGGCCACTTCGTTGGAATCCGCCATGAGTTCCTCGACCCGGGGCCACCAACGCGTCACCCAGAGAAGGGGTAAAACGCCCGAACCAACGCAGGACACCACAATCGAGGTGGGTCCCGTCCCCCCGCCTCAACGCCGGTAGAACGGTTGATATGCCGCGCCCTCAGGGGCCGGATCGAGTATGCCCGCCTGGACGGTCCGGTGATTGCTCCCGGGTTGTTATTGGAGTGTCTATTGCCAAGCGATGGAGAAACCGATGAACAACCTGGGCTATGTGATCAAAGATGTTCGTTCTGGCGGGTATGATGGCGGCCATCACAACGCGCCTGTCTCCGCTCCGCCTGAACAGGCCCGAGTGTATGAGAACAAGGGGTCAGCCGATGACCGTGCAGAGCATCTGACTGGGATCCACCCCGACCGAGACTTCGTGGTGATCCCTGTGGAGTACGGGATCCTTCGTGAGCTATCGATCCGTGAACATGATGAGGCCATGAGAGAAATCACCACGAGGTGGATCATGGATTCGCCCGGGATCCTTCGGGATCACCTCGACGGTAAGGAGTGACGGTGGACTGAACCACACCCGCTCTCCAGCCCTGGGTCCCCTCCCAAACGAGGCTGCCACTCCAGTCCTCATTATAATGTATTCATTATAATCCCTGGCTCCCCCATCAGCCGCGGGAAGGGTCGAGCGGTCCCGGGTGCGGGTTGGGCTGTTCTTCAAGACGAACCCACACTCTCTTTCAGACGTTGATGCAGCCCCGCTCCTTCTCTCTATCAGACATTCGTATAAGGTGATTGAACCGCCCCGGGTTTGGACAGCGCCACTGCGAGCTATGGAGGATTGCGCCCCCCGATTTGACCCGGTGATTCGGTCAGTTTGTGCAACGCTGGCGAGGGTCAAAGCCCTCCGATTCTCCATAAGCGAGCGGGGACTGATTGCCCACGCCCGAGTGGCGGCGCTCGCGATTGTGGTAACGCATTTGTCGTCCCACGAACTCCTGGAGTTCGGCCAGTGAGTCGGCCTCGGAGATCAAGGAGGCGTTCTCCTGCCTAAACCGGGCGGCCCACTCGGCCAGCCAACCCGCTCAATCCTCACCTCTCATTGGGCAGCTCACTTCGTGAGAGAGTATCACCAGTTCAGCGAGACCAAGGCCTCCCGCGCGGATGGCGACCATCCGAGAGCCACGCACATCCTGCACGTCCAACTCCCAAGGGACGCGAACCTCAACCACGTCATCTGACACGGTGTCCCAGGCCAGTAACACCCTATCCTCGTCACGCCGCTGGTTCGTCACCGCCCAGAATCGGTCACAGTCGTCAACCAGAAGGCGGGCAACATGCGGGAGTTCGGCGAAATCTTCGGGGTCCAAAGCGGGAGGTGAAGTACTACGCGGATTCATTGAGAGTGCGGCTGCTCTCCTTTCCAACGCCTGTTGTACCTCGTCTGCGTTACGGGAGGGCTGGGCCCACGACGATCGTTCCAAATGCTTCAATCCTCCATCTCGCATATCCACAGCGTGCATCCTGAAAACACCCCGAGGCCATACGGCAACGGTCCAATAGCCCGGGCCAAAGGCCACAGACGGACCTTCCAGGGGATCAAGACTCGAAGGGTCCGGCGACAGCAACACATCGTCTACCAGAGTGAGAGATTCCCAACGGGCCATTGAGTCCGAGACCTGGGACAATGCCAAAGTAGTCATCTCCCACGGATAATATGGAGATGTCAACGCGATACCTCGCCCTCGATATCGTACCATCTCAACACCAAAGGCACTTCGGTCAGCAATCCGCACATCGCCAACGACAGTGCCGTCGTCCTCGAATATCAATAGACGCCGTTCCAGCATGCTGAATAGCACCACCTGGTCGCCTACAGTCTGGAAGTGAGACACGATCGCCAATTTCCCTGGTCCTTGACCACGCGTGCCAAAACGCGTCTCAACGTCAATCCCTTTTCCGGACACCGCCATTACCAGTACCTGGCCAGCGGTTCTATCGAAGGCGGCGATGCGGTCATCCGCCAGCCAGCCGGCGAAGGAGAGGGAGAGAAATGGTGTACCATCAGCGTTCGATGCAATGTACTGATCAATCTGTGCCGTGCTTGAAGGCACGGCTGCCGACTCAGGGGAAGCACACCCCCCACAAATGATCGACGCCAGTAGGGTGATGCGCATGAGGCGTACTCCTAAGCGGTCCCACACAGACTGCACCATTACTGGGAGCTCCCAGCAAGANCACCGNGCTGAGAGCCGGTCGTGTAGNCGACCTCTACCCCANTCATGCGGCCGTACACGCGAAGACCGTTCATGGCAATTCCGGCGACCTCTCGAGGAGTTCGATGAGCGAGAGGTGTCCCCTTGCAACCCACCGGTTGATTATCTCCTTCGCCTTGGATGACACCTCAGGATCCTCAGACCGCAGGCTCTCGCGAAGGATGTCCCTGGCGTAATCGAGCCAGTAGCTGACCCTCCAAGGCTCTCCCTCGGGCTGAGGATCGAACAGCGCGAGTGTGTCGATCACCTCAGCCGGGTAGTCCCCACGTAGCTCAGCCAAATGCTCGACCACTCCGTGGTCCCATCCCAAGCCGCACACGATTCCTCTGATCCGCAGGGCGGCTCTCCCCCTACGCCACCGCCGAGATCATATCGAAGATCGGCAGGTACATGGCCACGATCATCCCGCCAACCACCACCCCCAGCACCACGATCATGATGGGCTCCAGGGCCGCCAGGAGGGCGCTCACCGCCGCATCCACCTCTTCGTCGTAGAAGTCGGCGATCTTGGTCAGCATCTCGTCCAGGCCGCCCGTCTGCTCCCCCACATTGATCATCTGGACCACCATGGGGGGAAACACACCGGACTGGCGGAGGGGGCCGGAGATCGTCTCACCCCCGGCAATGGAGCTCCGGGACCCCATCACCGCGTCGTGGATCACCCGGTTCCCTGCCGTCTTGGCCGTGATCTCCAGCCCCTCCAGGATCGACACCCCCGAGGACACCAGCGTCCCCAGCGTCCGGGTGAAGCGGGCCACCGCCGCCTTCCGGAGCATGTCACCCAGAATGGGCATCTTCAGGAGGCCCCCGTCGATGAGGAGTCGTCCCTGGTCCGTCTGGTAGTACTGGCGCACGCCGAAGAAGACCGCCACACCGCCCAGGAGGACCGCCCACCAGAACCCCTGGAGGAAGGCCGACATGGCAATGACGATCTGGGTGGGCAGGGGCAGGGGAACCCCGGCCGAAGCGAACATCTGCTGGAAGGTGGGAATCACGAAGATCAGGAGGACCGCCACCGCCGCCACCGCCACCAGCATGATGACGATGGGATAGATCATGGCCCCTTTGATCTTCCGGGCCAGGGCATCGTTCTTCTCCAGGAAGGTGGCCAGACGGAGGAGGATCGTGTCCAGGATACCCCCGGCCTCACCTGCCGCCACCATGTTCACGTAGAGACGGGTGAAGATCTTGGGATGCTTGCCCAGGGAATCGGCCAGGGTGTTCCCCGACTCCACGTCGTAGAGAACGTCCTGGATCGTCTTCCGGAGCCGGTCGTTGTCCGTCTGCTCCGCCAGGATCTCCAGGCACTGCACCAGGGGCAGCCCCGAGTTGATCATGGTGGCGAACTGCCGGGTGAAGATCACGATGTCCCGGGTACTCACCCCGGTCCCGATGGTCAGCGAGATGGAACGCTCCTTCTCGCGGATGGCCACCGGGATCAGCTTCTGCCGGTGAAGATAGCTGGCCACCTCCTCCTTGGAGGTGAGCTCCACTTCGCCGGTCCGGATGTCGCCCCCGGCAGCAGGGCGGGCACTATAGGTGAAGACAGGCATGGCTCGTCAGTGGCTCGGGGTCCAGGTTCCTTCCGGCGGGTGCAGCGTCATGGTCCAGGCTCCTACCCGGTCTGGGCCGGCTCGCCTACCGCCCGGAGGAGCTCGTTCGGATCTGCGGATCGGCGAAGGGCTTCCTCCAGCTTCACCTCCCGGCGGAGATAGAGCTGCTGGAGGGAGTCGTTCATGGTCTGCATCCCGTGCTTCTTGCCGGCCTGCATGAGGGAATAGATCTGGTGGATCTTCTCGTCCCGGATGAGGGCCCGGATGGCCGGCGTGCAGACCATGACCTCCGTCGCGCAGACCCGCCCCGTCCCTCTGGCCTTGGGCAGGAGGGTCTGGGTCACCACCCCCTCCAGGACGAAGGCCAGCTGGGCCCGGATCTGGGACTGCTGGTGGGAGGGGAAGGCGTCGATGATCCGGTTGATGGACTCGGCCGCCGAGTTGGTGTGCAGGGTGGCCAGGACCAGGTGTCCCGTCTCGGCAATGGTGAGGGCCGCCCCGATGGTTTCCAGATCCCGCATCTCACCAATGAGGATCACGTCCGGGTCCTGGCGAAGCGCGTACTTCAACGCCTGGGCGAAGGTCTTCGTGTCCGACCCCACCTCTCGCTGATTGATGGTGGAGTTCTTGTGACGGTGGATGAACTCGATGGGGTCCTCCACCGTGATGATGTGGGACTTCCGCTCCCGGTTGATCTTGTCCACCATGGCCGCCAGCGTCGTGGACTTCCCGGAGCCGGTGGGCCCCGTCACCAGGACGAGTCCCCGGGGACGCTCCGCCAGCTTCTTCAGGGACGGGGGCATGCCCAGCTCGTCCAGGGAATGGATCTCGTAGGGAATCTGCCGGAGGGCCATGGCGATGCACCCCCGCTGCTTGTAGCAATTGCCCCGGAATCGGGAAAGGTTCTGGACCCCGAAGGAGAAGTCCAGTTCATCCTCGGTCTCGAACCGCTTCTTCTGCTGTTCGGTGAGGATGGAGTAGGCCAGCGTCAGGGTGTCCTTGGGGCTCAGGACCCGCTCCTCGCTGGCATCCACCAGGTCCCCGTCGATCCGGAGCCGGGGGCGCTCCCCCACCGTCAGGTGCAGGTCCGAGGCACCCCGCTCGATCATCTCCTCCAGGAGGGCCCGGATCCCCAGGCCTCCACCTTTCGCTTCCTTGGACTGCTCCACTCAAGAACCTCCCTTAGGGGGGCGGAGGCTTGGCCCCACCCCCGAATGCTCAGGTTGTTGCGGCGGTCTCCTTCACGATCTCTTCCAGTGTGGTGATCCCCCGCTCCACCTTCTTCAGGCCGTCTACCCGAAGGGTCAACATCCCCTCGGAGATGGCCTGATCACGGAGCTCATCGGTTCCCACCTCCTGCATGATCATCTTCCGGAGGGGGGTGCTCATGGCCATGACCTCGTAGAGACCCTGACGGCCCTTGTAGCCCGACCCGTTGCATTCATCGCACCCGGTTCCCTTGTAGAAGGTGGTCCGCTCCACGTAGTCCCGAGGAATGGAGGCCGCCTCCAGGTACTCGTCGGGATAGGTGGTCTCCGCCTTGCACCGGTTGCAGATCCGGCGGACCAGGCGCTGGGCCGTCACCAGGTTCAGGGCCGCCGCCACATTGAAGGGCTCCAGCCCCATGTCCATCAACCGGGTGACGGTGGAGGGGGCGTCGTTGGTGTGGAGGGTGGAAAGCACCAGGTGTCCGGTGAGGGCAGCCTTGATGGCAATCCCACCCGTCTCCAGGTCCCGGACCTCACCCACCATGATGATGTTCGGGTCCTGCCGCAGGAAGGCCCGGAGGGCAGCGGCAAAGGTCATCCCGATCTCGTTTCGGACCAGGACCTGGTTGATCCCATGGAGGTTGTACTCCACCGGATCCTCGGCCGTCATGATGTTCACCTCTTCGGTATTCACCTTGGAGAGGGCCGAATACAGGGTCGTGGTCTTACCGGAGCCGGTGGGCCCGGTGACCAGGACCATCCCGTAGGGCTTCATGATGGCGTCCATGAAGTCCCGCTCCGCCTTGGGTTCGAACCCGAACTTCTCCAGCTCGAAGGTCAGGTTCCCCTTGTCCAGGATCCGGAGCACGATCTTCTCGCCGAAGATCACCGGGAGGGTGGACACCCGGAAATCCACCACTCGCTTCTTGAGTCGGAGCTTGATCCGGCCGTCCTGGGGGACCCGTCGCTCGGCGATGTTCAGGTCCGCCAGGATCTTGATCCGACTCGTCAGGGCCGCCTTCATCTTCATGGGCGGCTTCATGATCTCCTGCAACGAACCGTCGATCCGGTACCGGACCCGGATTTCCTTCTCGTACGGCTCGATGTGGATGTCCGAGGCCCCCTTCAGGACGGCGTCCGTCAGGAGCCCGTTGATGAACTTCACTACCGGTGCGGCATCGATCTGCTCCTGGAGCGCCGCAACCGAGACCTCCTCCTCCTCGTCCTCCACGTATTCCACGTCATCGGCATCGATGAAGTCGGAGAGGATCTCCGCCATCTGGTCGTCGACGGCGTCGTAGTAGTTCTCCAGGTGGCGGCGAAGGGTGTATTCGCCCACCACCACCGGCTCGATCTCGTAGCGGGTGATGAACTTCAGGTCGTCGATGGCACTCAGATCCGACGGGTTGGCCATGGCCACCGTCAGGGTCCGTCCCATCCGACGCAGGGGAAGGACCAGGTGCTTGAAGGCCACCTCCCCACTGATGAGCTTCAGGATCTTCGGGTCCACCTTGACCCGGTCCAGGTCCACCGCCGGCACCTGGTACTGGCGAGCCAGGGCCCGGGTGAGTTCGTCCTCTTCCACGAAACCCAGCTTCACCAGGACGACGCCCAGGCGACTATTGTTGGTCCGGGCGTCCGCCAGCGCCTTCTGGAGCTGCTCCTGGGAGATGAGCCCTTCCCGGACGCAGAGGTCGCCGAGCCGGTCCTGGGCGAGGTTGGTGGCCATGCCGCGTGTCAGGATGGGAGGTGGAGAAGGCTGATTGGGCCCGACAAAGGGGCCTTCATCCCCAGACAGGGCCCTTCGGAGCCGTTCTGGAGGCCATTGGAGGCTTCGGGCAAGGTAGGGAGTTCGTCAGCCCACGGTCAAGGAAGGTAAACATTTGGTTCGCCGGTCGAAACCAACGGCCGCATCCGCTCCAGGGTGGCCGGACCGATCCCCGGCACCTCCAGCAGCTCCTCCACCTCCCTGAAGCCCCCTCGCTCCCGCCGGGTTTCGACAATTCGCCGGGCCAGAGCCGGCCCCACACCGGGAAGGGCTTCCAGCTCCTGGGCCTGGGCCCGATTCACATCCACCCCCTCCGACCCCCTTCCCCTGCCACTGGAACCTGCCGGCGCCCGGGGCGGATCGCTCAGGTCCAGGAGATTCCGGATCCGGAGCACCGTGGCTTCGCCGATCCCCGATACCCGGGCCAGGTCTTCAGGCCTGCGGAACGGCCCCTCCACCTCCCGACTCTCGGCAATTCGACCGGCCAACGCAGGTCCGACGCCCGGAAGTCGGGCCAACTCCACCTCCGGATCTCGATTGGGGTCGATCTGCTCGCCGGGTCCCAGGGGGGTCTGCCGCCGCTCCTCCTCGGCCAAGAGGGAGTCAGTAGCCGGAATGAGCTCGGCGTAGGCCGTCGTGTCCGGGGGGAGGAGGGGAGGCGTGGGTCGGGCCTCCCACCCCACCCGGACCAGGCTGGCCAGGAAGAGGAGCCCGGCGGTGATGAACAGGGTGCGGCGTTCCTCGGGACTCATGGAGCCATGGTGGCCCCGAGCCGGGGGCGTTTGAATGGGCCCCGGGGACTGCCGGGCATCCGCCCGACCTGAAGTGCAGGGATCCCTCCGGTTCACAAGAGCGGGGCACCCACGGGTTCACGAGGAGGCACTGCCTCGGGCTCACGAGGGGGCGCTGCTTCGGACTCAGAAGGGGTCCACCGGCCGATCCAGCCGTCCCACCGGCCCCGACGAGAAGATCATCCGGGCCCAGATGGCCACCTGGAACTGGGTGAATCCGGTCTGCAGACCCGTGAAGCTCCGGCGATCACTCAGGGCCAGCTGCCCACCCACCTCCACTTCGCCAAAGCGGGTGTCCACCGCCAGATTGGCGCCCCGATCCACCTGCTCCAGGAAGGGCACGCACTGGTCCCCCACCACCGTTACCCGACACTCATCCATCTCAGACCAACTCAGGACCAGGGAGAACCGGAGGGGCTCCTGCATCCGCCCGGCCAGGCCTCCCCTGGGAGCGATCCGGCTCTCCACCGAGACCCCATGCTCCTGTCGGCCCCGCTCCGTGGTCCCTGTGGGATCCTCCCCCTCGCCTCGGGTCACGAGCCCCCGGTACCGGGTCGTGAACCCCGCCCCCCACTCCACCACGAACTCCACGGGCACCCGCAGGTCCGTCCGGGACCGCTGCTGCAGGAGGGCGTCCCCGAAGCTCGTCTTCTGATCCACCCGCTGCCATCCGGACGTGAAGCTGATCCGCTCCACCCATCCCTCCCACTGAAGCGGAAGGGGAAGCTGAGACACACCCACACGGAGATCGGGCCATGCCGTGTTCCGATCGGTCCGCTCAGCCCGCCGGTCCAGCGAGGTGACCCGGGTATCGCTGAAGTTCACGTTCGTGAAGAGGGAGCCCGCCAGCCGGAACCCGGAGCCGGCATTCACCCCTCGACGATCCACCAGCGTGGTGGCCTGGATTCCCTCGAGCTCCTGGAGGCTCCCCTGGCGACCCAGCCCCAGTTGGAACCCCCGGCCCGGATCCACGGCCTCCCGGTAATACCACGAGGTGATGCCGTCCTGAAGACTCACATTCAGCGGGCTGATGGCACTGGGGCCCTCTCCCAGGAGGGAGGGGTCCAGGGTGAAGCTGGCCCGGAGATCCCGTTCCCCCCCGGCATTCCGGAGAAGCTCTCCCTGGCCTTCCCCGCCTTCCGTTCCAGGAAAGCGGACCAGCCCCGTGTTCCGGTCCGACCGGTACCGGGTCTGCATCCCCAGATCCGCCCGCAGCCATGGGGGCAGGGGGGGCCGCCAGGCCAATCTTCCCTGGATCAGCCGTCCCGTTTCCCATCCCAGATTCCGGCCCAGGAAACGCCGGGTCTCCTCCGTCACCAGGGGGAGGACCCGAGGATCCCGCACCCCCTCCTCGGGCGCCACCACGTCCCGGGTCGTCCGAAGCTCCAACGAGCCGTCCAGACTCTCCAGGGGTGAGACGGCCAGCCGAGCTCGGCTCTCGAGCCAGGCCTCCATGGCTGCCTCCGAAAATCCCGGGTCCCCTTCCCCGTTCCGGAGGATCTGGTCGAAGCGGGTCGTGGTCCGCTCCCGCCGCCAGAGGGAGCTCCCGGCCTGGATCTCCGTAGGCGTCCACTGGACCCGGGACTCCCGGAGACTCCGGAGCCAGCTCGGTGGGAGGAAGATGCGGGCCACCGGCTCCAGGACGCCCGGGAGGAGCCCGAATGTCCGGGCCTCGGGGCGCCACAGGTATCCGCCCCCCACCTCCGATCCCCGGAGTTCGGTCTCCGACGTCACCGTGGTTCCAGAAGAGCGGAGGAGGGAGAAACGGAGGTCGGCCCCGGGAAGAACCCCGTCCAGCCACCCCACCCCCGTCTCCCCCCGGGCCTGGGCCGCCAGGCTGACCCGGGTCTCACTGAAGCCGGGCTGCCGGAGGTCGGGCAGGAGATCGCCCCGAAGGTCAGTCCCCTGCAGGTAGAAGGGATCCCGGGAACTCCGCTGGTGGGAGATGGCGATGGGCATCTCCACTCCCCATTCCCCAGGCATGAGATGGCCGGCCTGTACCGTGCCCCCCAGCGAGACGGCCCCGTCGGACTGGAAGGTCCGGGCCTCGTCCATCTGTTGGAAGTCGGCACCCTGCCCCGTATAGCCGACCCGGGCCTGGAAGAGCTCCCCGCCATCCAACTCCACGTTCAGCACCTGGGCCGAGCTTGGCGTCCGGAGCCCGCCCCCCAGACGGAGCTCATTGATCCAGAGCTCTCCCTGGGTCGAGGTCATGCCCTGATTCCACACGCCCATGCTGATCTCCCGGACGGAAGCCAGGTTGGGAGCCCGGGCCCGATCCCGCAGGACCACCGCATAGGTGGAATCGGCGGACCAGACCTCCACCGGTGGATCACCGGGGCCAGGGGGAGCGGTCAGGAGACGCTCCTCGGCTTCCCGACGCAGGAGAATCCACTCCTCGAAGTGGATGCGGTGCTCCGGCAGCCAGTCCTCCGGAACCACCGCCTCCGGATCCAGCGCCGGATCCAGCCGGCTCCGATACAGGTAGAAGTTGTCCGGGTCGCTGCCCACCTTCAGGAAGAAGTCGTTGGGCGCATTGGGACCCCAGTCTCCTCGCCGCGCCAGGGCCCACACCCGGAGCATGGAGTAGTTCAGGAAGTTCCGGGGCTGCTGCAGGAACCGGAGATACACCTCGGCCCGATCCCCACCGGGGATGCCCTGGTAGCGGAGAGCCATGGATTTCTCGTTGAACTCCACTCCCCGGCCGCCCACAGCCGAGGTCGGGTCATCCAGCTCCTCCAGGACCCCGGGCGGAGCCTGGTAGGCTGTCCCCTCCGACAGGATGGACACAGGGCTCACCTCCAGGCTTCCACCGATGGACAGGGTGTCCCCCCCGATCCCCCGGAGGACCCCCTCCACCCCGCGCCGAACCCAGCGGGAACCCACCAGCCGCATCCGGGCCACCGTGAAGGTATCGCTGTGCTCACCGGCCACCGTCATCCGCAGGAACTGGACGGCTCGCCAATCTGCCTCGGTGAACGCTCCCCCGGGGTTCAGGGCACCGGGCCCCCGGAGGGGAATCCGGTAGAGACGGAACCGGGTCCCGGTCTCGTTCCGATTCCGGACCAGATAGGGCGAGCTCCCATCCAGGCGAACCACGTAGCGCTGGTAGCGCTCCACCGTATCCAGGACCCCGTTCTGGTTCAGGTCCTCCGTGTCCCGCCGGCCATTGCCCCGGGTACAGTTGGCCCGGGGATCCCCCACCCGGTAGACCCGACCCGGATCGGCCCGACACGTCTCGGGCCAGAGCCCCCGGGCATCGGCGTCCGGACCCCAGACCTCCCC
>SL_3KL_010_SEDDRAFT_10002315_pt1 | contig 17435 bp, 17 predicted proteins | sample SodLakKL_010_SED_2_FD_10381 | JGI IMG/M metagenome (IMG submission 10381) | reverse complement strand
ACATGCCCCTCGGGGTCATGATTGAAGTCCCTTCAGCTGTGGCTGTGGCCGATCTGCTGGCCAGGGAAGTGGATTTTTTCAGTATTGGCACCAATGATCTGATACAATATAGTTTGGCTATCGATCGGGTGAATGAAAACGTGGCGTATCTTTATGAGCCGCTTCATCCAGCGGTTTTGCGCTTCATCAGGCAGACCGTGAGAGCGGGTCATGCAGCAGGAATTCCCGTGGGGATTTGTGGTGAGATGGCGGGGGAACCTTCTTACGTTCCCGTACTTCTGGGCTTGGAACTGGACAGCTTGAGCATGAACCCTCAGGCCATTCCTCGTGTCAAGAATCTCATTTGTCGATCCCGCGCCCGGGGAAACCAGAAGTTTGTGAACAGGCTGCTCAAAATTCCCACTGCCCAGGAAATCTCCACGTTGCTTCAAGATGTGCTCATGAAAAGGTTTCCCGAGGAATTCAGGATCCTCGAGCCAGGACTGCCGACCTCGAAAGCGCTGCAACGGCAGGGAATGCTCAAGTCTCTCGAAAATATCCCCTCTTGATCGATTCCCCATCGGCTCACAATTCCACAGGGCAGTATTGGATTTGCACATGTCTAAAACCAAAAAAAGTGCTGAAAATGGTTTTCGAATGGTTTGCCAGAACAGAAAGGCATTCCATGACTACGAAATATTGGAAAAGTTTGAGGCAGGAATGGTCCTTCTCGGTTCGGAAGTCAAGTCTCTGCGCGAAGGGCGGGCAAACCTCAAAGACAGCTATGCAAAGGTAAAAGGAGGAGAAGTATTCCTGCACGGCCTGCACATCAGCGCCTATTCCCACGCATCCTACAACAATCATGACCCTGAAAGGGTGAGAAAACTGTTGCTGCATGCCTACGAAATCAAGAAGCTTCTCGGCAAGACTCAGGAACGGGGCCTCGCGCTCATTCCACTGAAAATTTACTTCAGCAAGGGAAAGGCCAAGGTAGAGCTGGCCCTGGCACGGGGCAAGAAAGCCTACGACAAACGGGAAAGCCTCAAGAGAAAGGAAGAAAGCCGCGAGCTCGACCGTGCGAAGAAGAAACACTACGCCTGATTTCATCTCCCGCGGGCATCCGGGCATTTTCTGCAGGGCTGGTGCATGAACCACCCTGAAGGTGATTTTATGATGAAAGCTCTGAGGCTGGAATCCGCCGGCAAACTGCACTTTCTGGATGTTCCCGTTCCCTCGCCCCCTGAGACCACCAAAGAAGTGCTGCTGAAGGTGACTCACTGCGCCTTGTGCCGCACCGATGCAAAGATGTGGCGCGAAGGGCACCGGGACCTTGTTCTTCCCAGGGTTTTGGGGCATGAGATCTGCGGAACTCTGGAGGGTGAGCCTGGGCACCACGTGGTGTGGCCCGGCCTGTCCTGCGGCGAGTGCCAATACTGCTCCGGCGGCATGGAAAACCTCTGTCCATCCATGAAGATCATAGGATTCCACAGGGACGGAGGCCTGGCTGAACGATTGCTGGTGCCCCGAGACTGCCTTCTTCCCCTTCCACCCGCCCTCAAACCGCACGTGGCTGCTTTGGCCGAACCTTTGGGCTGCTGTCTCAACGCGGTCCACCAGGCAAAGGTGCAGCAAGGGGACAGGGTGCTCATTTTTGGCGCAGGTCCGGTGGGATTGATGATGAGCCTTGCGGTGAGAGCCATGAACGCTGAACCCACAGCGGTCGAAACGTCTTCCACACGCAGGCCAAAAACCAAAGCTTTCTGTGAGAGAACGGACCTGAGGATTGAACCCACGGTTCCGCGCGAGACATTCCAGGCGGCCATCAACGCCACCTCATCCCTTGAAACCTTCGCACAGGGAATTGGCGCTATGGGGCCAGGCGGGAGCTTTTGTCTCTTCAGTGGATTTGACGGCAGGGGCGCACTCCCTGCTTCCATCCTCAATGAAATTCATTATCGCCAACTGAGCATCGTGGGAGCCTATGGGTGTACGCGAAAGAATATGAAAGAAGCTCTCGAACTCATGGCCCTTCGTCCTGGCCCCCTGGAAGACCTGATCGAGGGATTCGTGGGGCTGGAAGGAGTGAAGGAGATTTTTCCCGCCATGCTTCATGGTGAGGTCATGAAGATCATTGTGCCCCTGCAATCGTGAAAAAATGAAGTTCCTGGCACAGAAGCCGGGGTGTCTGCATCCACACCGCTCCCATGTGAAAGAGGGCCTGTCAAATGTCGAGTGAAAACCTCATGCGTCAGTTCGGCCGACTCATCTGCAGCGTTGCCGCTGGAAATTTCATGACTCGGGAAGAGTCCAAAGAAGCCTACCGACAGATCATTCTCAATGAGCAGCCGGCGTTGCAGCAAGGGGCATTCCTCATGGCTCACATCACCAGAGGCCCCACCATCGAGGAGCTTTCGGGGGCGTGGGACGCCCTCGACACCTATGACACGGCAAAAATCAAATGTGACCTTTCCGGTCCTGTTTGTGACATCGTGGGCACGGGGTCCGACCCTTTGAAGACCATCAACTGTTCCACTCCTGCCTCCTTCATCGCATCCTGCTGCGGACTTCCCGTTGCCAAAAAAGGCGCGAGGCTCGTCACAGGTGTTTCAGGAGCTTCGGACATCCTCGAAATCTTTGGAATCGATCTGAATGCTCCCCTGTCCCGCGCAGAAAAGGCCCTGCACCAGATCGGACTGTGCTACCTTCCGGGAGAAGCCTTCCTCAAATCCGGGTGGGCGCGCCTCATAAAATCCATGCGTTTCACCTCAGCCTTCAACATCATCGGCCCCCTGACAAGACCATGCGCCGCAACCAACTGTATCGTGATCGGAGCCTATTCTCCTCTGGTTTGCGATCAACTGATCGCCGTGCTCCGGGAAGTGGGGATGGATTCGGCCCTTGCTCCCTTTGGAATGGTGGAGGGAATGGACCCCATGCGGGGAATGGATGAGTTTTCCCTCAGTGGGCCCACCCGGGTGGTGGAACTGAAGGACTCCCGTTTGGAGACTTATGAAATCACTCCCAGGGACTTTGGCGCCAAAAGCGTGGCCTTCCCAGAAATAGCCAGCAGAGAGGATGCACAAGGCAATGCCTCGGCCATTGTGAAGGTGCTCAGGGAGGAACACGAATCTCCCATCGCCGATTTCTTCTGCATCAATGCAGCAGCGGCTCTCTATGTGTCCGGCGTGGCCAGGAATTACTCCGAAGGCTTTGAAAGGGCCAAGCAAGCCCTGGCGTCAGGTAAGGTCTTTGAAAAATTTCAAGCCCTCAGGGAACTGCAGGGGAGTGCGTAGGGCGTTTTCCGGGAAGCCTCACCGCAACACCTCTTCCCGCCATTGTTGAAGGAACCCCTGAGGATGGGTCATGTGAACCTCTCCCGAGAAAGGGGAGCGCCAGGGGATGAAAGGGCACAAGGATCGACGCCTCTTTTCAGCGACCTTCAGGGAGCAACTGTTCCTGAAAGATTCTTTCAGTTGATCAAATCCTCCCAGTCCGCCTCCCTTCTCAATTCCATGTAGGCACTCTCACCGAGGAAATCCCTGAGGCGGCGGCTTTGGGAGCACCTGTGTTCATACTCTTCCCTGAACTCTTTCATGCCCCGGGAAGCTCCATCGGCGCGTTCCAGCGACTCTCCAATCTCCCTGTGAAATTCGTCAAAACCCTCCAGCATGGCACAGGCGGAGGCGTCCATGGCCAGGACGAACAGAACATCCCATGGAGTGGCTGTGCGCTTCAGAGAGTCAGCGGGCAGGGTGATTTTCATTTCTTCACCGGACTTCTTCAGCCGGCACTCGTAATGATCCAGCTCCTGAGTTTTGTCTTTTTTTTCATGGCCTGTTCCAGAGATTTCCTTCAACTCGATGGAAAGTCCGTGTTTTCTGAGGATTCTTTCAAGCCGTCTCATGCTCTCCATTTTTCCTCCTTGCGAAAACCTGGTTCCGCCTTCTTTTCAGAACAGAAATGAAAAAGAGACCCCCTTGTGATGCAAAGGCACCCCGTGTCGCCAAATGCGTTCAGCCCTCTGATGAGACCACTGGGGGGAGTGATGAAATGATTTTGATGTGAGGTCTAAAAAGCGCGTTCTCAGAGCATCGCTTTGCTCTTCACTTGATTGTTGTGCAAGATCTTCAAGATGATCGGACCTTCATGAATCCGAGCCTGGAAAGTGAATTTGAGTCGCTGAAATCGGGGCACAGAGGATCTGCAGATGATCGAGGCAAAGATGGTCTTTGCTGTGCATTTTCCCCAGTATACTATATAAATGCTTTTTCTCCAATGGATTCTTGCTCGCTCATTTCCATGAGGGGGACTGATTCCAATCTGGAAACCCTTTGAGACAATGATGATCCCTTTCCCATGGGATTGCGGGAAAAACCACTGAATTGAGGAGCAGAAAATGGCGGAAAGGGGGTTGATTCCCACCTTGAGAGAAGGCGTCGATGTGGTGAAGCTGATCCTTTTTCGAAGGCTCAAGGAGCATCTGTCACGCCGGTTTCCTCAGCATGACATGGATTATGTCAGAAAGCTGGCGGCATCGTTGATCAACGAAGTGTTCGGGGAGTCAAACGCGCAAGGTCCCCTGGCGTCCTTTTCCCGGGAGAATGGGCACGTGATTCAGGAAGAGCTGGATTCCCTGTCGATCCATTTTAAGGATTTGCGGATTCCTCTGACAGATGCCCTGAGAATCCAGTTTCTCTGTGATCACCAGGAAGGAAAAGACAGTGGGGATGTTCTGGAAAAGGCAAGATCTCTGGGGATTCTGTTGACGGAGAGAGAATTGCCCCTTCCGGCGAAATTCATTCACATGGTTCGAAAAATTGGAGCTTCTGTGAACATCCTCAACGGTTCCTAGAATCATTTTCAAGAACAGAATTTTGAAAAACAGCAGAACAGGGCCTTTTCAAGGCATGAGCCAAGCTGCTCGCTTTTCTCGGCTCACAGCTCGCTCAACTTGCTTTGGGCCACTCTGGCCTGACTGCTGTTTGGAAATCTTTGGACCACGCGCTGATACAGAATCCGGGCAGCGGTTCTGTCGCCCATCGCCTGAAAGGCCATTCCCTGTTTGAGCAAAGAATGGGGAACCCTGTCGCCGTCGGGGTACTTGTCCAGAACCTGCTGGAACAGGTCGATGGCCTGTCTGTATTGCTTTTGTGCAAAATAAGCTTCCCCTGCGGCATACAAAGCGTTGTCCGCAAGTTCTGATCTCGGGTATTTTTTTGCAAAGGCCTCGTATTCTTTTCCGGCCGCAGCAAATTTCTTTTCCTGGAAAAGTTGATCGGCCTTATCGAAATGGGCCCGCTCCGGATCAACAGGTGGAGGCGCAGGGGGTGCTGCTGGCTGCTGAACTACTGGCGGCGATGAAGGTGGAAGTCCACCGCCACCCAGTGGACTGATGGACACAAAGGCTTCCTGGTTGTCTGGTGACGGCCGTGCTCCCGTCACTGACTGCTCCCCGGCATCCCTGGACGCTGCTGCCATTCGGCCAATCCTGTGCTCCAGCTCTTCGAGGCGCCCGTTCATGGCCCCCAGCCTCACCTGCATCTCATCGAGACGTGCATACAGCTCTGCGGCATTGATCTGCCGGCTTTGAGTTTCACCCATTGAATCCACACGTTTTTCAAGGTTGACCACACGGTCATGAAGCATGGCCAAACTGTGACGCATGGAAGCCGTCTCCTGCGTGCTGACACAACCCACGCTGATCATGGCAAAGATCAGCACGGGCAAACGATACTTTAAAGCATTCAAACTCATAGGAGCCACCTTCATTGATCGTCGCAGCGCAGGGCACCCGTCCCTGAGCTGCGACATTCATGGAATGGCAAAAACGGGAAAACAGGAATCAGTAATTCAGGACAAAATGAGCTCTGCGATTCTTGGCGTGAGAGGCCTCATCATCCCCGAAGGCAACGGGGCGCTCTTCCCCGTAACTGATGGTCGTCAGATTTTGCCCATTGATGCCCGAATTGACCAGGTACTGCATGGCCGAATTGGCTCTTCTTTCCCCCAGGGCCAGGTTGTACTCGGCCGTGCCCCGTGTGTCACAGTGTCCTTCGATCGTCACCCTCACTCTCGGGTACTGACGAAGGAAAACAGCCTTTTCATCCAGGATTCTTTTGGCCGGATCACTCAACATGTAGGAATCAAAATCAAAGTAGACGTTTCGATTCTCAAAAGCTTCGGCCTTGGCCAAAAACTCCCGTTTTTCCGACTCACTGGTGATTCCAAGTTCCCTCCAGCGGACATCCTCCATGCCCGCATAAGCACCGGCACCAATGCCCTCACCCACTCCCGTGTAGGCAGGATCTCCAAATCCGGGCGCAGTAGGAACCCCCTTCTTGGCACAAGCACCGACGCTCATGACCACCAGGGCCAACAACGCAAACACAGCCAACCCTCTCAAACTTCTTGACATTCCTTTCCTCCTCAAGGTGATTCGTTCAGGGATCCTACGGGTTTGCCAAACTTCACTTTTCCAGCACCAATCTGACTGCAGCACAATTTTTGACGGGAACGGACCGGAGCCTATCCCGGGCCAATCCCGCCATCAATTGCTCCTGAAACGAGGAGACCAATGGGGCATCTCCTGCACTCCTTCCCCCGTGAGACGCCTCAACCCTGTGCCGTTGGTCAGGAGCACCCAGATGGAGGAATCTCCCTGTCGCGTGGAACTGAATGCGATCATGCGTCCGTCGGGCGACCAGGTGGGTGATTCATTGTTTCCTTCTCCGTGAGTGAGCTGGCGCAGGTCACTTCCGTCGGGGCGCACAATAAAGATGTTGTGCCGTCCGTCTTTGGATCCGCTGAAGGCTATCCAGTCGCCCTTGGGGGACCAGGCGGGGGAAGTGTTGTATCTGCCGCTGAAGGTGATGCGGCGTTTTTCGCCTGTGGAAACGTCCAAAACATAGATCTGGGGACTCCCCGTCTCGTTGGAAACGTAGGCCAACCGCTTCCCATCGGGTGACCAGGAAGGAGACACATTGATGGCCCAGCTGTGCACCAGTTTTTGATAAGAACCATCTGCGGGAGAAAGGAGGTAGATGTCGGGGCTTCCAGAGATGGAAAGGGTTGCCGCCAGTTGGGAGGTCCCCGGCCTCCACGCCGGTGCGATGTTCAGTCCTTTATGGCCCGACAGCAGCCTTTCACTTCCGGTAAAAACATTGACGCTGTAAATCTTCGCTGCCCCCTCCTTGTAACTCACAAAGGCCAGCTCCGATCCGTTGGGATGCCATGATGGAGACAGGTTCAGGCTGCCGTTGCTGGTCACCTGCTGCGGATTGCCCCCGTCAAAATCACAGATGAAGATTTCCTTGGCATTGCCCTTCACCTGGACATAGGCCAGCTTAGTGTCAAAAACCCCACGTTCACCGGTGATGGCATAAAGAATCTCGTCCGCAAGGCGATGGACCATGGCCTGCCAGTTTCTCGATTCTCCTTCGTAAACCCTGCCCACCACCATGCGGCCGCTGAGCACATCAAAAAGGCGCGCCTCCAGCCGAAGCTCCTCTCCACGGACCTCATAGGAGGATCTGACCAGGTAATCCGCACCAAGCCTTCTCCAATCATGAAAGCGGATTTCGCCGGCCGTCATGCCCATGGATTGGGGATCTTCAAGAAAGCCTCGAGGATCCATAGGCCGAAAAACGCCCGAATACTCCAGGCTCTGGCCGAGGGTCTGGGCCATTTGCCGCGCCAGCTGCGGTGACTGGGCGGAGAGAAACTTAAAATCGGGAATAGCGATGGAAATCTGTTGAAAGCTGGGCTGAGTGATGTCGATATGGATTCTTTGACTCCAGGCCGTTCCAGCGCAGAACAGGCCGAAGACAACAGAGATCAGCAACACTCTGGCAATGTGGACTGCCCGTCGCTGAGAAAATCTTTTCATGACTTTCCAATTTCCTTTCTTGCAACCAGTTTGTTCTAACTGATTCCCTGGGGACGAAAGCTGATCCCAAATTCGAGTTGGTTCACTTGAATGGCATCGGGGAAGGGGTCCAGAGGTTCTGCCCTTCTGACCGCACGAAGGGCCGCCTCGTCAAAAAGGGCGTTTCCCGATCTCTTTTCCACCTGAAGGTTCAAGACCTTTCCATTCCTGTCAACCACCACGGCCACCACTGTTTCAAGACCTGAAATCCTCTGGGCATCGGGCAGCTGCCAATGACGTTGGATGGACTGCTTGACCCTGCTTGCATAAACATTGAGCACCGCCGCTGAAACCTGAGTGCCCTGCGGACTTCCCGATCCGCTCCTCTCCCTCTCGGCGGAGCCGCCCGTGCCAGACCCATCGGGTACGGCACGGGCCTGTGCACCGACATTTCCCGATGCTGCGGCAGTTGTTCGTGGTTCCTGAACGATGGGCGTGGGCCGCGGCTCCGGCTTTGCCCTGGGTATCAACTGATCGAGGTTCTTTTCAACGGCAGGAGCCCTTCTGAGGCCATCAGCCGCCCTCGGAACCTCGGGAGCTTCCAGTTTGGCCATTTCCCTGGGTGTGGTGGCCCTGGGTTCTTCCACCTGAAGCCTTTTTATGGGGACAAGGGGACCTGACGGTGAAGTGTCGGGCTTGGGCTGTGGAGGAACTGAAGGCTCGGGATTGGTTTGAGGGGGAATTTCAGCCGTGGAAACCCCGCTGGAAAGGGGCGAGGAAATGGCCCCCAGATCTTCAAGGGAAACGAGGCTGACCATGGAAAAGGGCATCTCGACCGTCTGTCTTTTGCCTCCCCACTGAGAGACGAGGGTCATGGAAAAGACAAGCACATGAACAAGAATTGACACCCCCATGGCGGTCAGAAAATTTTCTCTCGGCAGCCTTTTGTGAAAATAGTTCAAAGATTCCATGCTGACGAATCCTTTGCCCAAAGAGAAGACTGGCGTGGCAGCGCCCACGATGAAACATCCTGATCGATGGTGTCCGGCAGATCGGGTGCTGTGGAGAAAAGCTCTGGAGCAGTGGCCATTGCCCCGCGTTCATTGCCTCGAGGTGGGGAGGGTTCCCGAAAGGGGCTCAGTGACCATGCCGATCTGGTCGATCCCCGCCTGGCGAATGAGCCCCATCACTTCCATCACATAACCGTAAGCAAGGGATTCGTCCGCACGCAGGAAAATTCCCCGCTGCACGGGCTGGTTTTGATGCAGCGCTGCCAGCTTGAGCCCCACTTCGGAAATGTCCACTGCATGTTCGTTGATGTACACCTGCCGATCCGCGGCCACCGTCACCACGAGCCTCTCCTCATCGGAAGCCATGGCGGGAGCCGCCGATTGGGGGACCCTGACGTCGATTCCTTGTGTCATCATGGGGGCTGCAACCATGAAGATGATGAGCAGGACCAGCATGACATCCACAAAGGGGATCACGTTTATTTCCGACATGTAACTTCCACCACGTCCTCTGTCATCAACCTTAATGCCCATGTCGTCTCGACTCTCCAGGGTGGTTTCACACTCACAGCGGGAAAAAGGCTGTTCTCACTGCGCAATGTTGTGCGGGGAGCAGGAGATCACATCTCCGCTGCCAGCCGAACGGGCTCGGAAGGGGCCCCCTCGCTTTTGGCTTTTTTCACGAGATCTCTTTTAATGATATCCAGAAAATCCTCGGCAAAGTAGATCATTTCATTTTCCATGATGCGAATGGCGTTGGAAAAATGATTGTAGGCGATGACCGCTGGAATGGCCACGCCCAGCCCAATGGCCGTGGCCACCAGAGCCTCGGAAATTCCGGGAGCAACAACGGCAAGGTTGGCAGCGCCCATGATGCCGATGGCCTGAAAACTGGTCATGATGCCCCACACCGTCCCAAAAAGGCCGATGAAGGGAGCCGTGCTTGCGGTGGTGGCCAAAAGGGGCAGGAACCGTTCAAAGCGCTGCCTCTCGGCCCTGATGCCCTTTTGCATGGCCTTGTCCACATTTTCCACAATGACGTCCCGATTGGACTTTAAACCCTGAAGTCCTTTGGATTCGGCAAACCTGCTCAATCGATTGAGCTCCATGTAGCCCTGGCGAAAGACTTCACCCAGATGGCTGTCCTGAAGCAGCTGGCTCTCTTTGTAAAGGGCGGCATAGCTCTTGCGCTGCCTGAAAAAAGTGATGAAGGATTGTGATTCCTTTTTGGCCTTTCTCGTTGCCCTGAATTTCATAAAGATCACGCACCAGGAAGACACGGACAGGAGAAGTAAAACCAGCAGTACAAATTTGACCATCGGCCCCGCCTGGAGCATCATGTGCAGGGCACCGGATCCTGTCGCGGGCGCTGCTCCCGGCAGAGCCTCTGTGGCCGCGTATACCGTATTGGTGAGGCTTTCCATTATCATTGCAGTCACCTGTGCATGGTCGTTTCAAGTCACATTGGAATTCAATTGGGCAAGGATTGCGGGCAGCATGACAGCAGCGCTTTCCGCAATGTGCATGTCCGAGTAATTCTCCGTGAGCTGGGTTTTTGTGAGGTTGACTTCCAAGAGAAAAGCACCGTTGTCCTTGGCGGCTCTGGGCAGAAAGGATGCAGGAGCCACCGTGGCCGAAGTGCCCACGACAAACATGAAGTCACAGCGCCGGGTCGCCGCCATCGCCTGCCGATACGCCTCCATGGGAATGTCCTCTCCGAAAAAGACGATTTCCGGACGGAGGGAAGAACCGCAAGAGCACAAGGGCGGCAATCGCTCCAAAGACACTGCCATCCTGTCAAACTTTTTGTGGCACCTGTCGCAGCGCAGTGTGCGGCCATGGCCATGAAACTCAATGACGTTGACGCTTCCCGCCCTCTGATGAAGGCTGTCGATGTTCTGAGTGACCACAGCCTTCAAAATGCCCATGCTTTCCAGTTCTGCCAGGGCGTAGTGCGCCGCATTGGGTTTGGCGTTCCCCACCAGCACGTCCATCTCGAAAAGCATTTTCCAAATCTTTTGAGGATCAGCCCTGAAAGAGTCAATGTGTGCAAACTCCATGGGATCAAAGCGCGACCACAAGCCATTCTTGCTTCTAAAGTCGGGAATGCCGCTTTCCACGGAAATGCCGGCTCCCGTCAGAGCAATGGCATACCTGCTTTGACGCAGTCTTTCTGCAAGTCTCTCCAAATCATACATAAATCACCAGAATTGTGGAGTATAATGATTTTGTACTCAAAAATCGCGTAATCGTAAAGCTCCCTCAGCACGAAGTCAAGTCCCACGGGATAATACAGCCGCCGGGAATGCTCCGGTCCCGCGATCGATCCCATAAGGCCCCAATTCAAAAAGGCCGTCCGCAAGGCGGGCAAGAGGCGACCCTCAGGACTGAGGTATCTTGTGAATGACGAGTGTCTGGCCCACCACAATCACGTCACCCTGAAGATCATTCCAGGAGCGAATGTCCCCCACTCTCACGCCGTACCTGGCGGCGATGCCGCTGAGGGTCTCCCCTCTGGATACACGATGTTCGATCCGGAGGGGCTTGAAATCGTTTTTGATGGAATCTATCGTTTCCACAAAAAGCTTGCCTCTTCCCAGGTGCAGGCGCACTTGATGGCTTCCCCGGGGAACCACGGTGGAGATGAAGGAGGGGTTCATCCCTTTGAACTGGCGGTAGGTCATTCCGGCCACCTCCGCAACCACCTGCACAGGCAGGTCGTGCGGAAGGCTGATGAAGACCGTTTCCGTTTCGGGCAAGGGGGTGTAGCCACTTCCGCGGGGCAGAGAGTAGCCGTATTTTTCCGGGTGCGTCAGGACTTCCTTGATGGCAAGTATTCTGAAAATATACCGTTCTGTCTCCAGGGGCAACCGGAGGGAGTAATAGTCGCTCACTCTCTGGCGGGCCAATTCCGCACGCACTCTGTTTTCCCCGCAATTATACGCTGCCATGGCGAGAATCCAGTCATCGAACATGGCATGAAGGTCTTTGAGGTAAGAAAAAGCGCTCTCCGTAGCCTGGTAAAAATCATACCTCTGATCGATCCCTCGGGACTGCTCCAAACCATACCGGGTGCCCGTGCCTGATATGAATTGCCAGGGGCCCACTGCGCCTGCGGGGGAAACGGCCCTGTGGAGCAAATCGCTTTCCGCCACGGCGAGGAATTTAAGATCCTGGGGAAGCCCATGCTTTTTGAGTTGATTTTCAATCCAGGGGAAGTAGCGCTCCATTCTTTTCAGCCACAGATAAACCTGTGCATGGCTGTAGACCACGATGGTGAACTCCCGGTCAAACCTTTCCATGACTTCGGGATCGTCCAGGGGAACCCTTGTCCCGCACAGTGTCATCTCCTGGGGAGGGGGGTGATAGGGAATGGGATAAAAGGGGCCCGAGCGCTGAATTGCGGGTTCTCCCGCCTCTCCCCTCTTCCCGGGAATGGCGTGTGAAAAAAGAGCCAGGGCGACGATCACCCCAAAAAACAACCATGTTTTATGACGGGAATACATTCCAACCCCCTTGCATCAATTGAATGTGTGGCGGGGCAATGGCCTCGGGATCATGAAAAAACTGGCCAAAAAGAGTGGCGCTCCCATCAATCGGAAAGCGCCACCTTGAAACAAATTCCAGCCAGTGCCTCATGGCAGATGACTGAACACCTATCACCGAGTATCAACAGATCTCCAGCGAATTGAAAAAGAAAGCGATTTCCATTTTGGCCGTTTCAGGAGCATCGGAGCCATGCACCACATTCTTTTCAATGTCTGTGGCAAAATCATGGCGAATGGTGCCTGGAGCGGCCTCTTTATAATTGGTGGCACCCATGATGTCACGATTTTTCTGGATGACATCGTCCCCCTCAAGCACCATGGCCACTATCGGTCCCGACGACATGAAGTCCGTGAGGCTCTCGTAGAAGGGTCGTTCCCGGTGAACGGCATAAAAGAGTTTGGCCTGTTCACTGGTGAGATGGACCATCTTCATGGCGGCGACGCGAATGCCCGCGCCTTCAAAACGCTTGACCACTTCCCCTACGAGTTTCCTTTCCACTCCATCAGGTTTGATGATGGACAAAGTTTTCTCCATGGTGCACTCCTTACATGGTTTGTTGTCCTGTGCATGATTTCACTGCCGCATCTCAAGCAACCCCAATGCGGATGCCTTTCCCCCGTGAATGCGCCCATTGTCCAGGACAAGAAAAAGTTTTTGCCCCTGGCATTTGGCTCTTGCGCGTCCGCGGGAAAAGTGGTTTCAGCCCGGCAAGGGCCATGCCATCCCCGCCGCTGGTGATCCACACCGGCTGCGGTCTGCGGGCTCCTTCAAGAGTTCCCCGTCAGATATCCACAGGGATGCCCTTCCCCTCAGAAGGATATGGTGACGCCTGCCGCCAGTTTTTCTTGCAGCTTCCTTCAGAGGGAGCAAATTTCTCAAATATCGGGGTGGAAAAGCAAGAATTATTTTGGTGAAACGGGGCAGGAACAGGGAGGGCTGCCAATGGGCGGAATCCCCTGCTCTTCCATTTCCAGAGGTGAAAAAGGTCCTGGACGGAAATGGCCCTGGATATCCAAAGAAAATTGCGGGAAGAACGGGAAAACTGTCAGAGGAGATACTCAAGACTCCTTCTGGTATTCCTCGTAGTATTTCATGACTCTCTTGAGGAAATTTCTTGTTTCCTGGAAAGGGGGCACGCAGCCATATCTCAAAACATTGGTGGGACCGGCATTGTAGGCGGCCAGTGCCAGGGAGAGGTCATTGTCAAAGCGATCCAGGAGCATTCGCAGATAGCGGGTTCCCCCCTCGATGTTTTCTCTGGGGTCATAAGGATTGACAACCCCCATATCACTGGCCGTTCCGGGCATCAGCTGCATGAGTCCCATGGCTCCCCTGGGCGAGACAGCTTCATGGTCAAAGCGTGATTCCACTTTGATCACGGCCTTGATGAGATGAGGGTCCAATCCATAATTGTTGCTGGCGATCAGGATGTGAGAATCATAGGCGCTGGACTCTCCAACCATGTAAGTGAAATATTTGTTGAGTGTTTTTGGACCCTTCAGAACAAGGAAGGTGAAGGTGCACAAGACAAAGAACATGGATGTCAACAGGATGAATCTGCGGCGGTCGGTTTTCATTTTTCACTCCTTGCATTATACGACCATTTTTTTAATAATATATCAAGCATGAATCAAACCTCTCAGGTTCGATAAAAATAAATGTCATCATATGAGTGGAAATTGAAACCCATCTCTGTTAACATCTTTTTTTGCGCTTGTTGACCCGTTTCACCTCTCACCTTCGAGCCCGTCTCCTGTCGAAGTTCCGGTCTCTGATCCCCAAGTGGAATTCGAGTTGTGCCCCGCAAAGCATTGAGCGTGACATCGGGTCTTTTCATTCTCAAGGATTTTGTCTGTGAAGATCCCAGTGCACCTGATCCCCAAAAGTCTTCGCGCTCCGGCCACTTTTGCCAGCCGGACAGCAAGGAGGTGGAATCATGAGGATGACACGATTGGTTTGGCTTCATCTTTTGAACCGTTCATCGAGTGAACCGTTCATCCGGGGGGTGTGAATATGATCAACAGTTACTGGCCTGATGAATACTTGGCCAAACAGCGCACCGCGACTCAAGCCATTCAGATGATTCGCCCGGGCCAGCGCATTTTCATCGGCACGTCCTGCGGTGAACCTCAAACGCTGGTGAAGGAGCTGGCAGCGCAGTCGGACAGTTTCACCGATCTGGAAATTCTGCGTCTTCTCAGCCTGGAGACCATACCTCTCACCATGCTCGCCAATAAAGGCTCGCGGCACAGTTTCAATGTCCGTTCATTTTATTCGGGGTCGATCATTTCCCGGGAGCTGGCCAAGCAAAAGCGCTTTCTCATTCCGATCAACCTTTCCGCCATTCCACACCTTTTCAGAAGCCGCCAGATTCCCATTCACGTAGCTCTCATTCAGGTTTCTCCACCCGACGATTTCGGCTGGATGAGTCTTGGCATATCCGTTGACATCACCTTTGCAGCGGCTTTGTCCGCAGACATGATCATCGCGCAGGTGAACCCCAAAATGCCCCGTGTTCTGGGACGCAGCTTCATTCATGTGAACGATGTTCATGTGATTGTGGAAAAGGAAGAGGACCTCCTTTCCATCCAGGCCATTGAGGAACCGGAATCGGCCAGGCTCATTGCCCGCAATGTGGCCAGACTCGTCGATGACGGCGCAACGGTGCAGGTGGGCCTCGGGGCCACTCCCCAGGGCACTCTCATCGCACTGAGAGACAAAAATGACCTGGGAATCCACACCCAGTCTCTCACCCCCGGGGTCATGGAACTGGTGGCCATGGGAGTGATCAACAATCGCAAGAAAGGACTCAACGAAGGCAAGCTGGTGGCGAGCACCGCCATCGGGGACACCAATCTCTACGAGTTTCTTCACGACAATCCGGGCATTGAATTCCACCCCTCCGATTACGTCAATGACCCGGCGGTGATAGCTTCCCACAACCGCATGACCACACTCAACGTGGCCACCGTCATGGACCTCACGGGACAGGTCGCCATTGACGCCCCGGTGCACAACCACTTTTCCGGTGTCACGGGCGTTTTGGATTTTGTGAGAGGCGCAACGCAGGCCCCTTCAGGAAANTCTCTCATCCTCATTCCATCTACTTCACAGAGCGGAGACAGAAGCCGCATTGTTCCCCTCCTGGACAACATCACCGTCGTTGTGCCGCGAAACGATGTGCACTATGTGGTGAGCGAGTATGGCGTGGTGAACCTTTTTGGCAAGAACCTGCAGGAGCGGGCCATCGCCATGATCAGCCTTGCCCATCCGCAGTTTCGCGACGAATTGTTTTTCAATGCCAAAAAACTGGGCCTCATCGACACGGAACAAAGCCTCAAGCAAACCATCCACGCCGTCTATCCTGTGCAGTGGGAAGAACGCCTGGTGCTCGCCGGGCAGGAAATCACCATTCGCCCTGTGAAGCCGGTGGATGAGCGGCGCCTGCAGGAACACTTCTATAACCTTGACATCAACGACATTGTGGCCAGGTTTTTTCATAAAAAAAGAACCTTCGTGCGCAACGACGTCGCTTCCATGTATCAGATTGACTACGTCAAGGACATGACCATGGTCGCCGTGATGGGGAAGTTCGGTTTTGGCAAGATCATCGCTGTGGGCGGATACATCATGGAGCCTGGAGAAAACATGGCGGAAGTGGCCTTTTCCGTGAGCAAGGAGTGGCAGAAGAGAGGCATCGCCAAAATCATTCTCAAAAAGCTTGGTGAAGTGGCCAGGGAAAATGGAGTTTCGGGATTGGTCGCCTACACGACCAGGAACAACCAATCCATGATCAGGCTTTTCAAAAATCTTCCTTACGAGGTGACCACCACGATGGAAGATGACCTGCTCCGCATGACCGCACGATTCGATGCTGCAGGAAGCAAGGAGGATTGAGCCTGCAAAAGGGTCCATAGATGCGGGCATACAACAATAAGGTGAGTCGGACAAGGAAACAGAAGACTCACAAGGCATATTCCCATTCCGCCGGCCTTGTTGCACGGTTTCGTAGCGGGGTGGGAACATCCCATGAAGGCGCTGTTTCCTGACGGCCTTCGTGTGGCTCTTGAAATGCGAATCCCCATAAGTTTGAAGTGGCCTGTTCGCACTCGCTTTTTCTCTGCCACGCCGCATCGAAGAGGGGAAAAGGATCGAACCATTAAGACCATGAAGGAGAAGTCTATGTCCAACCCACTGATTCCCGTACCCGAATCCTGGAAAAAAAGCTCACACTGTGACAACGAAACCTATTTGAAAATGTACGATCAATCCATCAGGGACCCTGAGGGTTTCTGGAAAGAACAGGCCGATCGCATCACCTGGTTCAAACCTTTTGGAGCGGTGAAGGAAGGGAGTCTGGAAGGAGACGTTCGCGTCAAATGGTTCGTGGATGGCAAACTGAATGTGAGCTACAACTGCCTTGACCGTCACCTTGAAAAGCGGGCAAACCAGGTGGCCATCATCTGGGAGGGGGACGATCCCAAGGACCACCGATTCATCACCTACCAGGAACTGCATGAGAACGTCTGCAAGTTTGCCAATGTGCTCAAGGGACTGGGGCTGAAGAGGGGGGACCGGGTCACCATCTACCTTCCCATGATTCCCGAACTGGCTGTGGCCATGCTGGCCTGCACGCGAATCGGGGTGATTCATTCCATCGTTTTTGCGGGCTTTTCACCGGATTCTCTGGCCAATCGCATATTGGACTGCCAGGGAACGGTCGTCATCACCTCCGACGAAGGCATTCGCGGCGGGAAAAGCATACCCTTGAAGGTCAACACGGATGAGGCCGTCAAGCAGTGTCCCGGCGTGAAGAACATTGTCATGGTGAAACGCACGGGAAATGAAGTGCCTTTCAAGCGGGGAAGAGATCTTCTGTGGGACGACCTCATGGCCAAGGCTTCCGCCGACTGTCCTCCCGAAGAAATGGATTCGGAAGATCCTCTCTACATTCTCTACACCTCCGGCTCCACGGGCAAGCCCAAAGGTGTTCTGCACACCACGGGCGGCTACCTGGTTTTTGCCTCCCTCAC
>SL_3KL_010_SEDDRAFT_10002314_pt1 | contig 17455 bp, 18 predicted proteins | sample SodLakKL_010_SED_2_FD_10381 | JGI IMG/M metagenome (IMG submission 10381) | reverse complement strand
TGTCATCCTCACCGGGTATCTTTCAGAAAAGGAGCGGCAGGGTGAGTAGATGGAGGTCTGCTTAGCCCAGCTTGCATCAGTGATCGATGATCCGGATGCCAGTCTTCAGAAGGCAGATGATGCAGTATCCGAGGCTGTATGCCGGGGTGCAGATCTCATCGTCTTTCCCGAACAGTTTGCAACCGGGTGGGATCCGGGATCGATACGTCATGCCGAGGGTGATGATGGTCCGATCATATCGGGATGGCGCCGAATCGCAGAGGAGTATGGTGCCTGGATTGCTGGGTCACATCGCGAGGTATCTGATGGGGGTGTCAGGAATACAACACTCCTCATCGATCCCGACGGCACGCTGAAGGGTCGGTATGCGAAGATCCATCTCTTCACCCCCGGAGGAGAGGGTGAGCAGTATACAGCCGGGGATACGTTTGTTATCTGCGATGTCGCGGGTATCCGGGTTGGATGTGCCATCTGTTATGATCTCCGGTTCCCTGAACTCTTCAGGCGATATGCCGATCGTGGGGCTGAGTGCATGATCGTTCCTGCTGCATGGCCCTGCAGCCGACTGGATCACTTCCATCTCTTCGCGAGAGCACGGGCGGTTGAGAACCAGTTCTATCTTGCCGCTGTCTGTGCAACAGGCAGAACACCAGTCGATACGTACTGTGGCGGCTCATGTATCGTTGATCCTACGGGAGAGGTGATCTCCCGGGCGGGTGATGGTGAGGCTCTGATATCGGCACCGATCTCATCTGATCAGATTCAGCAGGTGCGGGAGGCGTTTCCGATGCAAAGAGACCTCCGGCGTGACATTTACATGGATCGAACCTCCTATAATAGAGAATGAAAGGATCTGAGCATCTTGGCCTGTCACTTCTCTCAGGTGGGCTGCTCTTCATCCCCCTCCTCTCCCCATCTCCTGGAACTTACATCCTTCTGTTTTCAGGTCTCTTTATCGGTTCAATGGCGCCGGATGCCGATGTCAGGCGTTCACCCGCGAATAATCAGGGTGGCTTCTCTCCTCTGACCCTCATATTCATGTATGCCATCAGATATCTGATCTACTATCCCGCATCTCTCATCTTCATGGCTCTCTATGGGAAGCGGTGCACACCCCGGCATCGGGGTCTCCTGCATTCGCTACCGGGCATAACGATCATGTCGGTTATCATCGCTCTCTTCCTCCTCGCTTGTGCAGGCTATTGTGAGATCTCCCTGACCGAACAGATCCTCATCTTTATTGTGGCATTCTTTTCTGGTGCACTCATCCATCTCGCCGCAGACACCTGTACACTTACCGGAATAGGATGGCTCTTTCCTCTCTCGCAGAGGAGACTCTCCGGCAGTATCAGAACGGGAGAGAAGACGGATATCCGCCCTCTCCTCTATCTCTGCACACTTGGCCTTGCCGGTCTCTTCATCCTCTTCCTCCCGGCATACGGAGTTGTGGCTGATGAACTCTATCCATACTCGGGGATCATTCTCCTCTCTCTCCTCTGGCTCCTCTTCTTCATATCAGCAGATGTCCGGTGAATCCCTTCCCCTTATTATCCATCGGATCACATCTATACGCATGCATCGTCTCGTCTGCATCCATTGTAACAACCAATATCCACCGGATGCGGTCATATACACCTGCTCTGCATGTGGCCACCTCCTTACCGTCGAGTATGATATTGATACGATCTCTGTCTCACGCTCTGATCTCCTCTCAAGGCCGCTCTCGGTCTGGAGGTACCGGGAACTCCTCCCGGTCGATATCCCCCCGGTGACGCTGCAGGAGGGGGGCACCCCACTCTACCATCTCAAGCGGATTGGTGAAGAGATTGGCCTTACAAACCTCTATGCAAAGCATGAGGGAATGAACCCGACCGGTTCATTCAAGGATCGTGGGATGACACTCGGTGTCTCGATGNCCATCCAGCTGAATATGAAGATGGTNGCCTGTGCCAGTACCGGAAATACCTCGGCCAGCCTTGCTGCATATGCTGCACGGGCCGGGATCCCTTCAGTTGTGCTCCTTCCAGCAGGGAAGGTTGCCATCGGGAAGGTCGCCCAAGCCCTGATACATGGGGCGCGGGTCATCTCCATCAACGGCAACTTCGACCGCGCCCTTGAGATGGTACATGAGCTCTGTATCTCGCATGGTATCTATCTCCTCAACTCGGTGAATCCGTACCGGCTGGAGGGGCAGAAGACGATCGGATACGAGGTGATCGATCAGCTTGGGTATGTTCCGGATCGAATCGTCCTTCCCGTCGGCAATGCCGGCAATATCTCAGCAGTCTATAAAGGGCTCACCGAATGGCGCGATCTTGGCTGGATCGATACGATCCCGAAGATGACCGGAATTCAGGCAGCAGGATCCGCACCCGTTGTCCGTGCGATCCAGGGTGACCTCCCAACAGTAGTCCCTGACGCCTCACCGGAGACGGTGGCAACCGCGATACGGATCGGTGCCCCGGTGAATGGTGAGAAGGCACTCATTGCCATCAGAAAGACCGGCGGTATCGCAGAGTCGGTGACTGATGAAGAGATCCTCTCGATGCAGCGGGATCTTGCCCGGCTTGAAGGAATCGGTGTTGAGCCGGCTTCGGCCGCATCGGTTGCAGGAATTAAGAAATTACAGGAGATGGGAATGATCGATTCTGATGAAGAGATCGTCTGTGTCGTAACCGGCCACCTTCTCAAAGATCCCCAGACGGTGATAGCTCAATGCAGTCCCCCCATAGAGATCGATGCTACATTGCCTGCGTTGCTCTCTGCCTTGCAGCTCTGATACTGGCAGCTCCGGTCTCAGCCCAGGATGCCGTCTTTACGGTATATGAGAATGGGACCGGGTACTCGGCAGTCATTGAAGTGGTGGATGCTGAGGAGTACCGGTTCACAGAGCCCGGTCTCCTCGGGGAGGCGGTTCCGATACAGGGCCGAGATATCAGGCTTTTTGATGGCTCCGGAGAGATGGTGCTCTCTGCAGACGGAGAATCGAGGATCACCTTCCCGAAAGGAGATTATCAGCTCTTCTATGAAGGAACGCTCTCCGGCAACTCGTTTGCTGCAGTCTTTTCCGATCCTCATAATATCACGGTCTATCTTCCGGCAGCATATGATGTCAGAAATCCGCTCCTTGGATATGTGAGCCAGGGTGGAAAGACCGGAGTCGCTGATGACGGCCTTATGATCACCTGGGAGAAGACGCGATATGCTGATATCCGGTACTATGATGAGACCAGGGAGATCATCCTCCATGCATTCGGGATGATCTGGATAATGCTGATGGTCATTCTCCTCTTCGGCTATTACGTAATGAGAGTGAGCACAAAAGAGTAGTTGGGATCGTTAAATATCGATCCCAAATTTTGCGGCATTTGCATCCGCTATCGCCTGAATCTTTGCGATCTCTTCTTCATTTTTCTTCGGCTTGAAGAGGTGGCGGAACCGCTTCTGTACTGAGAGATACTCCTCGACCGGTTTTCTCTTCACCTTCTTCGCTTTCCTGACCACACCGTTGACCATCTCATAGTTGACCCAGAGCCCTGTCTCAATCGCAAGCTTTCCGACAGCCACCGTCTGATCTCCATCAAAACCCCATCCAGTGCAGCATGGAGTATGAATCTGAATATACGTGGCTCCAGGGGTGTTGACGGCCGTCTCTACCTTCTTCATAAGATCGGCCGGATATGAAAGCGATGCTGTTGCAACATATGGTGAGCCATGGGCGGCGAGGATGGCGGGGACATCCTTCTTTGAATGTTTATTCCCCATCGAGCACGAGCCTGCCGGGCTCGTGGAGGTGCTTGCATCGAAGGGTGTTGCACCGGATCGCTGGATGCCGGTGTTCATGTACGCCTCATTGTCATAGCAGATGTAGGTGATGTTGTGGTTTCGCTCAAAAGCCCCTGAGAGGCAGAGCATCCCGATATCAACCGTTGCCCCGTCACCACCGATGACGAGGACCTTCTCACTGCGCCCCTGCCGTTTGAGTGATGCCTCGATCCCTGAAGCGACAGCTGCGGCGTTTTCAAAGAGTGAGTGGATCCAGGGAACCTTCCATGCCGTTTCCGGGTAGGGTGTCGAGAAGACCTCAAGACATCCGGTCGGAGAAACGACGATGACATTCTCCCCGGCACCTTTGAGGATCATCCGCACAGCGGTTGCCGCACCGCATCCCCCACAGGCCCGGTGACCGCACTCGAAGTGCTCAATACTTTTATCTACCATTTACAACAACTCCTCGCGCAGTCCATAGAACATATCTCCACTCCCCTGTTCAGCGAGCTTCGTGATCGCTCTGATGTCCTTCTTTCTGATATCCCTTCCTCCAAGACCGAGGATATAGTCATAGACCGCAATCGACGACCCATAGAGTGCATCCTTTATCTCAAGACCGACTGCACCTTTTGATCCGAGCGAGACGTTCTTATCAAGGATGGCAACCGTCCTGACATGTGCCAGTGCGGCGGCTATCTCTTCCTCAGGGAACGGACGGAAGCACCGGATCTTCAGGAGGCCGACCTTGATGCCGTCGTTTCGCATCTCATCGATGGCGTCTTTGACGGTACCACAGATCGATCCCATCGCAACGAGGGCGATCTCAGCATCTTCGAGCTTGTACCCTTCGATGAGTCCGCTGTAGTCACGACCGAACTGCTCTTTGAAGAGGGTTCCATACTCGATGATCTTCTTTTTTGTCCGCAGCATTGCCCGCTGGTTCTCATACCGAAACTCCATGTAGTAGTCCGGGGTTGCATACATCCCAAATGAGATGGGATCTTTTGCATCCAGCCTCTGGTATGGGTTGAAGGCAGGAAGGTATGCATCAACCTCTTCCTGAGATGGCATATCGACCGGCTCATAGGTATGCGAGAGGATGAACCCGTCAAAGCAGACGAATGCCGGGAGGAGGATCTCATGATCTTCACAGATCCGGTATGCGAGGAGATGGAGATCAAGCGCCTCCTGGTTATCTTCCGCATACAACTGGATCCAGCCGGAGTCCCGGAGTGAGATCGAGTCCTGCTGATCGTTCCAGATGGAGAGGGGTGCGCTCATCGCCCTGTTTGCGATCGTCATCACGATCGGGAGGCGCATCCCTGCTGCATTGAAACATACCTCATACATCAGCGCCAGTCCCTGTGAGGTGGTTGCGGAGTATGTTCGTGACCCTGCTGTTGAAGCGCCGATACAGGCAGAGAGTGCGGAGAACTCACTCTCGACACAGATATACTCTGCATCGAGTTTGCAGTCTGCGACCATCGATGCGAGTGCCTCGACGATATGGGTCTGAGGAGTGATCGGATATGCGGAGATGACCTGTGGCCGGCAGAGCCGTACTGCCTCAGCGACCGCGTATGATCCTTCAATTATCTCTTTCATCTATTTCTCCTCCTTCTCCATGGTGATCGCCTCTCCGGGACACTCTTCTGCGCAGAGGCCGCAGCCCTTGCAGTAGTTGAGATCCGGAACATACCTCTTCTCGCCTTCTTTCTCGATGCAGCCCTCGGGACAGAGGAGTATGCAGATCTCACATCCGGTACATTTCTCATCGGTAAAGATCGGGTAGAAAACCCGCCATGAACCTGTTTTGTTATCCCTGCCTCTCCCGGGCCGGGCGGTACATCCGATATTCAGCGGCATTTATGCACTCCCTCCCTTTACCATCTCATAGGCTCTCTGGGCGGATCGTATGTTTGTATCTGCGAGTTTACCTTCGAATCTGCCATGAATTGCGTCTTCAAGTGCAGAAAATTCGATCTCGCCGGTTGCCGCAGCAAAAGCCCCCATCAGGGCTGTGTTTGTGATCGGCAGGCCGATTTCTTCAAGCGCGATCTTTGTGGCATCGATATTGATGATCCGGACACCTTCGGGTGCCTCGTAGCTGCCTGCCTTCTCGGTGTTGACGATCGCAATCCCCCCCGGCTTCATACCGGCAAAGACGTTGACGTCCCGAATCAGCGTGCTATCCTGTACGATGATGTAGTCCGGCTCGTAAACCTGGCTCCGGAGGCGGATCGTCTCGTCACTGAACCGGACGAACGCCTGAACCGGGGCACCACGCCGTTCGACACCAAAGGCGGGAAAGGCCTGGGCATATAAGCCACCTGCGAATGCTGCGACTGCAATCAGTTCAGCCGCGGTGACAGAGCCCTGCCCCCCTCTTCCATGGATGCGTAACTCTCTCAAGAATAACCCCGTATAATCTTACACGATTAATCATATAAATTTACACATCCACAGGAATTCCTAGTATTTCTCTTCGACCGGCCGCAATATCCTCTGCGATCATCGAAAGGCCACGTGAGGCTGACCATTCATCATAGGTGGCAACCTTGCGGCTGAGGAGTCTGCCCACCTCTCCGGCGATGGCAGGCGCACATGATCCGGCGAGTGCCACCTTCGCATCCTGGGCAAGGAGGAGGAGGGACGCGCATTCCATCGCAGCAAAGAGTGCGATCGTTGGGAGATGCAGTTCTTCAGGAAGATTATCTGTAACTCCTGCATGCATGAATGCCTCGTTTGCGGTCTCTGCGTGTTCGTCAATCCTTCTGATCGCATCGACATCAAGTGCACCGTGCCGGATTCCGGGGGCGAAGATGCAGGCATCGAATCCCCCAATAATCCGCGATTCTTTGATGAGGAGGGTGACGGTATTGGAGCTTGTATCTGAGACGACGAAGGTTCCGCCGAGATCCTTTGAGACTGCATAGGCGATCCCAATCTTCTCAGGGCTTGTCTGGTGTGAGTAAATCTTGAACCTGGGATCGGTATCGGATCCTCGATGAATGCCGGGGATGGCGACGGTGGGGATACCGGATGCGGCGACTATATCAAAGACCCTGGTGCCGCCGCCGACATGTTCTCCTGCACCTTCGCGCGTGACTACCCCCCGGTTCTTCAGTCTTCGTATATCGGTGATGGCGGTGAAGTTATCGCCCATTGAGTAACAGAGGGCGATGCCTTCAATCTCTTCAACCGGACAGAGGCGGGTGAGATCATCGATCACAAAATCCCGCGCATCGCTTCGGCTCATCTTGAAGCCGTCGGTTGCTGAGGCGAAGCGTATCGCTGTCGTCCCATGATCGATGCCGATGAACATAACGGTACTTCTATGGTCTATCTCACCTATTAGTCTATAATGTTCAGTATCGTAACCGGTGGTGCCGGATTCATCGGATCTCATCTCGTTGATCTCCTCGTCAGGCGAGGGGATCGTGTTTGTGTCATCGACTCTCTCTCCTCAGGGAACCGCGTTCATCTCAGCGATCACCTCGATTCGGGAAGGGTAGAACTTATTCGGGCTGATCTTCTCTCCGATGGGTGGCAGGGGGCATGCGCTGGTGCCGAACGTATCTTCCACCTCGCCGCCAATCCCGATGTCCGGGGGAGCGCAGAGACGCCCTGGTCGGTATATGAAAATAATGTGACTGCGACGATGAAGGTACTTGAGGCGATGCGGGAGCATGGCGTCCCAGAGATATCGTTTACTTCGACCTCGACGGTCTATGGGGAGGCCTCGGTCATCCCGACTCCTGAGGAGTATGCGCCAATGGTTCCCATATCTGTCTATGGTGCGAGCAAACTCGCATCAGAGGCGATGATCTCGTCCTATTGCCATACCTATGGGATGCGGGGTTCGATCTTCCGGTTCGCGAATATCATCGGTCCCCGGAGCAATCATGGTGTTATCTTCGACTTCATCAGGAAGCTTCTACGGGACCCCACCAGGCTTGAGATTCTGGGTGACGGCACTCAGACAAAATCGTACCTCTCGGTCGGTGCATGTGTGGAGGCGATGGTCTTTGCAACAGAGCACGGACCTGATCAGTACAACTACTATAATATCGGATCTACCGACTGGATCGATGTCGTCAGTATTGCAGAGATTATTGTTGAAGAGATGGGGCTCTCTGATGTCGCCTTCTCGTTCACCGGTGGCGATCGGGGATGGGCCGGGGATGTTCCAAAGATGCTCCTCTCGATCGATCGGCTCCAGAAGCTTGGATGGAGGCCAAAGATCGGATCTGCGGAGAGTGTCCGCGATGCGGTCCGTTCGGGGTTGTCGGAACTTTAATCCCTCTTTTTAAGAATGGCCTCCTTCTTCTCCTGCCTCAGATACTCGACCCCGGCGATGAGAAGCACCCCGGTCATGCAGGCGGCGACTGCACCAGGTGAAAAGCCTCCTGCTTCTCCTATCCGCTCGATGAGGATTCGCGTTGAGCCGAGCATCAGACCGGTAAGGAAGGCCAGGACTGCGGCGGTGTACCGATCGAGGAGATACCTGAGTAATCGTGAGAAGAGGAGGATTCCAACGACCCCTCCGGCAATGAATGAGATGATCTCCGGGAGCGAGACATCGCGGATCGCCTGGAGGAGATATTCATACTGGCCAAGGATGAGGGTGAGGTAGGCGCCGGAGATGCCGGGGAGGATCATTGCACAGAGGGCGACCATGCCTGTGATGAAGATCATCAGGAGGGAATGATCAAATGAGCCGGTGGGGATATCCCCGATCAGGTATCCGATGAGAAATCCTCCTCCGACGAAGAGGATGGCGGGGGCGTTTCTGGATTTGACCTGGGCTGCGATCAGTACCGATGATGCGAAGATGAGCCCGAGGAAGAGGCCGAATGCTTCTGCAGGATACCCTTCGAGGATGTGGAGGATCATCCGTGACATCAGGAGTGCTGCAGCTCCGATCCCTGCAAGGAGGGTGATCAGGAATAGTGGATCGGTCTCGTACAGGTCCTTTTTGAATGCTTCGAGATCGCCGCGCAGAATATGAAGGAGTGACCCGGGCCGCACCGCTGCAATTGCATTGATGAGCCTGCCATATATTCCGGTGATGAAGGCCATCGTCCCGCCCGATACCCCTGGTATGATGTCTGAGGCTCCCATCAGGAGACCGCGGAGGAAGATCCCGATTGCATCTGTCGTATTCGGTTTCAAGGTGATATCTGATTGGTGCTATAGTGGCTTTTAATGATACGACATGCAAATTTAGATCTACGATGCTTCCGGTTGATCAGTACGGTAAGAAGAGGAAGTTTCTCCTCATCCTCGGGGATGGTATGGCAGATGAACCACTCCAGGAACTTGGGGGCCTGACACCTCTGGAGTATGCAGAAACCCCTAACATGGATACAATAGCGCGTGAAGGCCGCATGGGTTCTCTCCTCACCGTTCCACATGGCTATGAGCCTGGTTCTGATGTGGCGAACCTCTCGGTCCTCGGATATGATCCGGTGACCTGCTATACAGGCCGTGGCCCTCTTGAGGCTGCCTCGATGGGTGTTGCGCTTGCACCTGATGAGATCGCGTACCGGTGTAATCTGGTGACGATCCGGGACGGGGTTATGGAGGACTTTTCAGCAGGCCATATTTCAAGTGAGGAGGGTCGGGCGCTCTTTGAGACACTTGCAGAGGCACTCCCTGAGATTGATCTCTACCCGGGAGTGAGTTACCGGAACCTGCTGGTGGCCCATCGTGCAGAAGGGGCGACTACCGTTGCGCCTCATGACATCGTCGGGCAGGATGTGGCGTCCTCGCTCCCAAAAGGGCCTGATGCAGAGCTTTTACGCCGTTGCATGGAGGTTTCCCGGGAGATCTTTGCTGAGCATCCGGTGAATCAGAAGCGTCTGGAACGTGGTCTGCGTCCTGCAACATCGGTCTGGCCATGGAGCGGTGGCAAGACCCCGTCGCTTCTTCCTTTCTATATGAAATTCGGCCTGAAAGGGGGGGTCATATCGGCTGTCGATCTCCTCTTTGGGATTGCCCGTCTTGCTGAGATGGAGGTGATCAGGGTTCCGGGTGCGACCGGGTTCCTTGATACTGACTATGAGGCAAAGGTCCGCTATGCCCTTGATGCCCTCAAACGCCTTGACTTCGTCTATATGCATGTCGAGGCGCCGGATGAGGCGGGGCACCTTGGCAGTATTGAAGAGAAGATCAGAGCGATTGAACGGCTCGATGAGGTGATCGGGATCGCTCTTGACGAGTTTGATGGGACGATCGCCGTCCTGCCTGATCACCCGACCCCGATTCGCCTCAGGACCCATACCGCAGATCCCGTGCCATTTGCAATCCTTGGTAAAGGAAAGGATAGAGCGGAGCGGTATTCGGAGCGGGAGGCGAAGAAAGGCTCTCTTGGCCTGATGCGCGGGCCGGATCTCCTCCCTCTCCTCTTCTCAAGGAAGGTTCTCGAGGTGGACTCAGACTGGCTGCGCTTCTGAAGACGACCGTATTAAAGAGTTCTGGCGGGTTCAGCCCGTCATTTCTGTGCGGGGGTAATCCCAATGATTATTTTCTTCCCGGAATGGGGGATTTGAAAGAGGGTTTGGTAGGCGGCATCAGATCCCTGCGTCATCATCTGGTATCAGCGGGGGTAACTCTCATCATCTGCCTGCCTCTCTATGCGCTCTCTCAAAGTATGGTTCTTCCGCAAACCATATTCTTTCATGAGCGGATATTGAAGTATGGGTTCCCGTAGAGAGATGACGATCGGCATCACGATTAATCTTGATAATTATGAGAATATCAGGCTCGATGTACGTGGTGAGGCTGGCTCAGATGAGGAGGCAAATGATCTCATCATGTTTCTGGACTCGGTCCTCTCACGGCTCGGCAGGGATGATCCGGCTACGGCAGAGCGCGTCGATCATTACCGGCGCCGTGTCTTCGGCTCATTCCCTGATGCAGAGGTGGTTATCTCGACATTCTCCTCCTGTCCGGTCACCGGCAGCGAGGAGATTTACAACGAAATTCCGGATCGCGACCTCTCCGGAGCTGATCATCCCGATCCAATTATGCTTGAAACGAGCACGGAGCTGAGGGATATGTCTGTTTCTGAGGATGATCTCCGAATTGATGCTGAAGAAGCGGCTGCCATGGAGCCTCCTGTAGATGCTCAAATAGCTGACACTCCCTCTTCTGAAAAGGGAGAGCATGATCTGCAGGCTGATACTCCTGAGATCACGTCAAACGAGCCACAGGTTGGTAGCTCTGCATATACGTGCGATGCCTGTGGGGTGGAGGTGAACAAGGTGCAGCATGATGTCAGCCACCTCTTCATGAACCGGACACTCTGCAAGAAGTGTATGAACCAGTCCTGAGGGGGATTTTGTTGTGGTAAAGAGGCTGCTGATGTGGGATGAGACGATCTTTCGTGACCCCGAGGTCTTTGAGATGGATTTCGTCCCTGATGAGTTCCTCTTTCGTGAGAGACAGACTGCGGATCTGATCTTTCAGATTCAGCCGGGGCTTCGTGGGGGCCGTCCCCTAAACTCCTTCTGCCGTGGCCCCCCCGGGACCGGGAAGACGACGACGGTGAAGAAACTCTTCTCTGAGATCGAGGAGACGACGAAGAAGCTCGTCCCGGTTCATGTAAACTGTCAGATCGATAATACCCGGTATGCTATCATCGCAAAGGTCTACAAAAAGCTCGCGGGCCATCCTCCGCAACCATCAGGGACGAGTTTCAAGCAGGTGTATGAGGCGGTCTGCCGCCGAATTCAGAAGGATGATGTTGTCCTTCTTATATGCCTCGATGATGCAAACTATCTCCTCCATGAAAATGAGATCAATAATATCCTCTATCCTCTCCTTCGCGCCCACGAGGCATATGAGGATGCCCGGATCGGGCTGATTGTCATCTTCTCGGATATGGCTATTGACATTGCCACTGCGGTTGATCCGAGGGTCGCCTCCGTCCTCAGGGCGACGGAGGTTCTCTTCCCTCCTTATACGGCCGCCGAAGTGGAAGAGATCCTCAGGATGCGGGTCGCCCAGGGCTTCTATCCAAATGTCATCTCCGAGGAGGTTCTCCAGCTTGTCGTCGATCGGACGATGCGGGGGGGAGATCTCCGTGCCGGGATCGATCTCCTGAAAAGAGCCGGATTTTTAGCTGAAAAAGATGCGCGGAGGTCTGTAACACGTGACGATGTCTGCAAAGCATATGAGGTCTCCCAGAGGTATCATCTCACATCGATCATCAGGAGCCTGCGGGATGAAGAGAAGATCGTCCTTTCTGTTATTGCAGAGATGAGTGGTGAGGGTGCCGGAACCGCCGCTGGTGAGGTTCATGCCTCTGTGAAGAAGGAGATGAAGATCAGCTATACCCGGTACTATGAGATCATCAGGAAACTGGATATGCTCCGGCTGATTAACCTGGATTACCGGGTTGGGAGGGGGAGAACGCGGGTAATCTCCCTCCGGCATGATCCTGGGATCATCCTCGATCTCCTCTGATGAAATAATTTGGCAACTCTTATCTATTCTCCACTACTCATAAGTGATGTTAGAGGGATTGTATGGTCAGTGTAAATGAACTTGGATTAAATCTCTTTGAAGAGCTTGTCGAAATCTCCGATCTCCTTAATGTCGCTTATCATGAGCTTGACAACGGCTCACGGATTGTTGACTGTGGTGTTGGTGTACCTGGTGGCTATGGTGCCGGCGAGTACTTCACCCGGATCTGCATGGGAGGCCTTGGTGAGGTTACCTACCGCATGGGTGAAATTAACCAGTTCCCCCAGCCCTTCATCGATATCAACACAGACTTCCCAGCCATCTCCTGCCTTGGATCACAGAAGGCAGGATGGACTGTGAAGGCCGGGAACTTCTTTGCGATGGGGAGCGGTCCTGCCCGCGCACTCTCGCTGAAGCCGAAGCACACCTACGAGGTCATTGAGTACGAGGACGAGTTTGACTCAGCCGTCATCTGTCTTGAGTCTGACACCCTGCCAAATGGCGAGGTTATGGAGAAGATCGCAGAGGCATGCAACGTCGAGGTCGAGAATGTATGCGCCGTCGTTGCGCCCACCTCCTCGATCGTAGGGTCAATTCAGGTGGCCGGCCGCTGTGTCGAGACGGCTGTCTACAAGTTAAACGAGCTTGGTTTTGACACAAAGAAGATCTCCGCAGCAATCGGTACCGCTCCGATCCCGCCAGTTCGCGGCCCGAAGCTTGCGATGGGTGTCACAAACGATGCAACCATCTACTATGGCAGAATCTTCCTGACGATGAATGCTCCTGAGATAAAGGAGTACCTCGGAAAGATCCCAAGCAACACCTCGAAAGGCTATGGAAAGCCATTCAATGACATCTTCAAGGAAGCCAACTACGACTTCTACCAGATCGACACCTCGCTCTTCTCCCCGGCAGAGGTCGTCATCAACGAGCTCTCAGAGGGCGCAGTCTACCATGTCGGCGCTGTGAACCCTGAAGTGACACTGAAGTCATTTGGTCTTATCTGAACAGTAAACGACCGGATGGAGGCGGGGTTCTGATTGAATCCCCCTTTCACTTTGATCTAACGTGATCGGCAGTCTTTAACTGTCTGCAGGATAATAGGTATAGGCAATACGGGCTTGTGGTCTAGCTGGTTATGACGTCGCCCTTACACGGCGAAGATCTCCGGTTCGAATCCGGACAGGCCCATCTAATTCTTCGTTCTTTTCGCAACTGGGGTTCGCTGTTTTCGTAATTAGGATCGTTGCTTTTTGAGATATCGATCTCAGACTATCTATCGCAGTATCAAACAATCGGGAAGCGTTTAAGCCCTTTTCTTTGATGTATTCGTGATTCTCTATATCAATAGTGAGAGAGGTCTTTTCTGATTCATTCAGTCATCGGGTAGATTTGCTTTTTATCTTTGGATTTCAATTTTTTTCTCCTTCACAATTTGATATGATTTTAAGAAAATAACGCTTTTCTGAATCCGTTAATCTACAATTTTTATCGGAGTTTTTATCCTTTGAGGGTTCGGTGCTCCATAAACTAGGGAATGAGGGCTGCTTTGATGGCTTCATAAAATCTATGGTGTCAAAACCAAAAGGCGATTTGGCCTTTTTTGGAGGCATAAATTAATGATATGGTTCGAGGATAATATAATCTTATCATTATTTTATTGTTGAAAATGGTTGCTTAGTGATACTAAAAAATGGGGGGTAAACTTTCTATCTTCCTTTTCAGGAAGGGGGCAGGCGAGGGTTTGCTCTCTTCCTCGACCGGCAATTCCGACCCGTTACCCCCCACTTGCACTATCTCTAACTTTACACCCTCTCCCGGAACCACTTGACCGTCTCTTTCAGCCCATCTTCGAGCGTATATGCCGGATCGTAGCCAAATGCTTTTTTGGCTCTGGATATGTCGGCAAGCGAGTCGCGGATATCCCCCTCACGCTCCGGCTCATATATCAGTTGGCGGTGTCTACCAGTGATCTCCATGAGGGTTTCTGCAAGTTCATTGAGGCTGATCCGCTCCCCGCAGGCGATATTATAGATGCCGTTTGCCTCGCTCTCCATCGCTTTTTGGTTTGCCTGAACAACATCGGCGATGAAGGTGAAGTCGCGGGTCTGCCCGCCATCACCGTAGATGATCGGGGACTCGTTCTGCAGAAGCCGGGTGATGAACTTGGGGATGACGGCTGCATACTCGGAGTTTGGATCCTGGCGGGGTCCAAAGACATTGAAGTACCTGAGGAAGACGGTCTGGATACCGTAGAGTTCGGAGAAGACCTTTCCATAGTACTCATCGGTGAGCTTTGTGACTGCGTAGGGGGAGAGAGGATTGGCTGCCATCCCTTCTTCTTTTGGGAGGACAGGTGTGTCACCATAGACTGAGGAGGATGAGGCGGTGACGACTTTACGGATCTTATTCTCTTTTGCAGCGACAAGAACCTGCAATGTGCCGGTGATATTCGCCTCGTTTGTGGTGATCGGGTCTCTCACTGAACGGGGGACGGATGGTATAGCTGCCTGGTGAAAGATGCCATCGATCCCTTTTGTAATCTCAAGCATCAGATCGGCATCGGTGATGCTCCCTTCGATGAAGGTGACATTCGGGTGGTTAATGAGATCCGAAATGTTCTCACGCCTGCCTGTGGCGAAGTTGTCGATGATGGTGATCGTATGCTCTTCTGCAAGGTAGTCCGCAAGATTCGATCCGATGAACCCGGCTCCGCCGGTGATGAGGTACTGCATATACATCTTTTATCCGGTTGGCATTATGATAGTTGTCTATTGCGTGTTCCCGGTGTTCATCCGGGACCGGCTACAAGTGGTGCATGGTGTATACTTGGGTAAGTATCTTTTTCCCACAGGCTACGCCGGGATATCGGATTGTCGTATTCTACGTGGTTTCTCCACCGAAAAGAGAAGGGGATGGGGGTGTGGGGTAGTTATTGTCTCTATTATTTATTCTCGGAGAAGAGCTCTGCTCTGGCCTCCATATCTTTCCGACTGATGTACCAGACCGGCGCCATATGATCCGGATGATATCTGCTCTTCGCCTCGCGGAGTCCCGGAGCCCCCATGTCCGACTCCCGGTTGATGTACCTGTATGCGCCCTGCACAGTCTTTGCCGTCCTCATGCTAATGACTTTATAGATGCCGTCAAATCCGGGGAGGGCCTTTTCAAAGTGAACGATGATCGTCTCCGGGTTCAGTTCTCCCCAGACGGCAATTGCTCCTATCTGCTCTCCGGTCCTGATGAGGATGCCGCGGCACTGGAGCTCACTGAAGTTGTCGACGGAATAGATGACAGCGTCACGCTCATAGGCAAGGATCGGTATCTCGTCGCAGTGTTTCCATTCACACCATTCATCAAGGAAGATCCGTATCTCAGCGATCTTGTCCCTGGTGATCGCCTCGACCGTATACTTCTTTTTCTTCACAAATTTGTTAATATGGCCTCGGATGGTGGCATACTTCTTTCCTGGAAGGTCAGCGAGATCTGAGGCGAGATAGACATAATCGGCAAAGTCACGATCCTCATGGATCGGGAGATCCGGGTAGAGCCTCTCCGCCCACTGTCGGGTCGTTTCATCGAGCATCTGGACTGGGATCTCCCCTCCCTCCCGATATGCAAGGGAGAAGAGATCGGAGATGAGGCCATCATCCTGCGGCCCGATTGGGAGGCGGAATGTCCGTTCACCATTGACGATCGTCATGGTGAGGAGTGAGTCGTTCTGAATTGAATAGTGATAATTGGCATAATGATTCCAGCAGAGCATATTGATGGTGGTATTATCACTATGGGACTGGGGGTATAACTGCAGATATCGCTCGATTGCATCTCTGCTCTCCAGTGTTACCGGTGAAAAATCATCTAAAGAGAGCATTACCTTCCTTTCATTTATACAGCATCGGGATATATTGTATCATCGGTCGGAACCCTATCCTTTCATAGAAGGGGTGTGAACCCGGTTCTGCAATAAGCCCGATCCAGCCGATCCCATCCTCCGCGCAGAGACCGAGGAGGTGTCTGACGATCTCAACTCCGATCCTGCATCTCCGGTACTGCCTGAGGACGAAGAGGTCCTGGATATAGGCATCCGAGACGCCATCGGATATCGTTCTGCCCATACCGACAGCAGAGCCTGTCCTCTCATCAACGGCGATGACGAACCGGTGGCTTCCCCTGATGATGGCGGGTATATTGGCAGAATCATAGCTTTCATCCCACCACCCGGCTTCACGGTACAGAAGGACGATCTCTTCAGGGTTCCATTCGGTAACTGCATAGAGTGATATGGCCGGGCGCTGGCTCTGATCAGGACCTTCAGTCATGGGTACCTCTCTTTTCAGATATGCAAGAGAGATTAATCTATCTTATATATGCCTGCAGTGGTCTCTCCGGGGCGCCTTCTGGAAGTTCATCTGGTGAGCGATGTGGATATGGATATGGGGCCTCTGGACACCTTTTTATCTTGATCTTATGTGGCTATTTGCGCGTCTTCCTCATCCACCGTCTCAACGTATCTGATTGAGGGCGACAGACGGGTTTTTCCGGGTGTGGTATCGGTTTGGGGATCCCCAAATCCGCTTACAAAGCCGAACCTTTATAAGCATGAATTGCATTCTTATTAGAGTCGCAGGAGGCAGGAGAGCGCTGCAACGGGGCACAGCTCCGCAATACAGCGCCTGAATCTGCCGTAATCCGGATACTGCTCCGGATTGCGGTATCCTGCCTCCGACCGGGCGCAGCACCCTCAGAAAGGGTCTGCGCCACCGGGTCCCGGCGCCGAATATGCCGGGGCTCGTCAGGATGGTGATGATGGATATGGGTGCTGCCCTCGTTGGCAGGAACCTATATATCCTTTCAGCACCAACATGTATAATCTGCGCAGGAGATTCAATAGGGGTCTCCGGATGCATAACGCAGGGATTAAATAGATCCTCTGCGTATAGAATAAACCCGAGATATTCTCAGTGGAGAACCAATGCGACCCGGCTTAGACCGGTGTTGGTTCTGACGTTGGCTGTGGTAATGCGGACATTCATTGAGTGACCGCTGATTCCGAAAGTAAGCAAGTACGTAAGTACTGGCGATATCAATGCTTGATATCGTCGTAAGCCAAGATCGAAGTGTGCTTTTATAATTAACATTCTGGTTGATCCTGCCAGAGGCTATTGCTATCAGGGTTTGACTAAGCCATGCGAGTCGAGAGGTGAAAGAC